>Ga0265332_10000115_pt1 | contig 67467 bp, 51 predicted proteins | sample 41926metaG_FD_202084 | JGI IMG/M metagenome (GOLD analysis project Ga0265332, IMG submission 202084) | Rhizosphere microbial communities from Carex aquatilis grown in University of Washington, Seatle, WA, United States - 4-19-26 metaG | ecosystem: Host-associated > Plants > Roots > Rhizosphere...
CGCCCAGCTGGACACCTCCTCCAACCTCAACTCCGACGACTGCGCCGAACCACACACCTACCAGCGTCCCGACGTCGGTGCCCACGGCCACGTCCGCGCCCGTCTTACCCACCGCGACGCCCAGCTGGACACCCCCGCCGACGGCAACGCCCACGACTGCGGCGAGCCATACGCCCACCAGCTCTCCGGCATCGGTGCCCACGGGAACGGCCATGTCCGCGCCTAGCCCCTCATCGACCACCGTGCCCAGCCCCACATCGACTACCGTACCCACCCCCACCTCGACCACCGCGTCCACGCCGCTGGCAACCTGCAACCCACTTCCCGTGCCCGCGGCCGCCATCGGTATCCTCGGCCGGCAGGACGACGGCTCGTTCGTCGGCCATAACGGGCGCGGCGCCGGCGGTGTCGGATCCAGTGTGGTCCTCCCCGGTGTCACGCAAGCCTTCGTCACCCACCCGACCAAGCCGCTCGCCTTCATTTCAGCCTACGGTGACAATGGTCGCCGCCTGCAAGTGGTGAACTTCGCGACGCAGCAGATCGTGCAAGACCTGCTCTCCGGCCAGCCACAGGGCAAAGCGGTGCTGTCGGTCGATGGCAAACAGCTGTTCGTCCCGCAGGGGACCGAGGGGAACGTCGTGGCTTACGATGTCGGCGACGACGGGCAGCTGACCCAGGGGGCTAGTGTCGATGTCGGCGACCGCGTCGTTGCGCTGCACGCCGCCGCCGACGGCAAGACCCTATGGGCCGCGCGGTTCACCGAGTTCGAGCTCGTGGCCATCGACCTGCCTTCCCTGCAAGTGCGCAAGCGCATCGTGCTGCAACAGGGGGCCTGGGACATCCTTGAGCTCCCGAGCCGGCACGAGCTGTACATCTCGGATCTTACCGGCAGCAAGATCGCGGTGGTGGACACCACTACGGAGACCATCGCGGCCTCCATCAGCGTGCGCAGCAGCCCGGCGCGGATGGCGCGCAAGCCCGATGACAGTGTTGTGTGGGTGGCGGTCAGCGGCAGCGACTATGTCGTGGCGATCGATCCCGCGACGCGCACCGTAACCAACCAGGGCCTGGTAGCCGAGACCGATCTGGTCGACGCCTCGGGCATGCGGCTCCCGAACAGCAATCCGAACGTCGTCGTCTATGAGCCGACAGCGAATCGACTGTACGTCAGTCGTGGAACGGACAACGCGGTGACCGTGTTCGACGCCGCCACGTTGATCTCTCTCGGATCGTTCCCGACGTCGTGGTGGCCCACTGACTTGGACCTGCCGAACGCGGCGCCAGGCACGCTGCTGGTCGCCGAGGGCCAGGGGGGCGGAATGGATGCAGAGCCCAACGCGAATGGCGAGCGCAGCAACATCAACAACGGCACCCTGACCTCCGTCGAGCTCAGTACCCTTGATCTCACGGCAACCACGCAGCGTGTCGAGAGCAATGAGATCGGTTCGAGTGATCGGTACCCCTTCGATTGTCCCAGCGGGACGTTCCCCATCCCCACCCGTGACGGGCAGACCTCGCCCATCAAACACGTGATCCTGGTGGTCAAGGAGAACAAGAAGTTCGACACGGTGTTCGGCGACGTGAATCTGCCCGGCGTGGATGCCGACCCGAGTCTGGTGGAGTACACGGCGGATATCGTGCCGAACCAGCGCAAGCTCGCCCGCGACTTCAATGTCTCCGACCGCTTCTTCGTCGAGTCGCAGGAATCCGACGGCGGCCATCTGTTCCTCACCGCGGCACACTGGACCGAGTTTACCGAGCGCTTCTGGACCGAGCCGCCGGACTCGCTCGGGGATTCATGGCCGCTCAAGGATGCGTCGGTGCCGGATGTCGGCAACGTGTTCACCCACATGCTCAATCACGGCAAAACCATTCGCATCTACGGCGAGATCGTTGGCACCACCACAGCGGCCGCCAACGGCATGAAGCCGGCGGCGTTCAGCGATCAGGCCTATCCGGGTGGCCCGATCTTCAATCTCGGCGCCCGGGATCGCGATCGCGCCAACTACATCGTCGGCAAGGCGAACGCCGGTGGCCTCCCTGATTTCACGTACATGGAGTTGCCGGATGACCACACCCAGGGCAGCACGCCCGGAGTGCCGACGCCGGAGAGTTATGTTGCCGACAATGACGAAGGTGTGGGCATCCTTGTCGACGGGATTTCGCACAACGCCGACCTGTGGAAATCCACGGCGATCTTCATTCTCGAGGACGATCCGCAAAGCAGTGGTGACCACGTGTCGGCGGCGCGCTCGTTCCTGACCGTGGTCTCTCCCTGGGCACGCCGCAACTATGTCAGCCACCATCAGACGTCGTATCTGTCGGTGCACACGACCATCTTCCGCATCCTTGGCCTCCCGCCATTGGGGCGCGAGGACGCCGCGGCGGCGCCACTGTGGGACCTGTTTACGGACGAGCCCGACTTCACGGCATGGGACCGCTTGCCGCGCACCTATCCGGAGGACATCAACCCGCCCGACGCATTCGGCGCGGCGCTGTCGGCGCGCATGGACTTCCGCAGCGCCGATCGCAATCCCCAGCTGGGACGGCTGCTCGAGCTGTACCGATCATGGAAGCTCGGCCGCATGACGCGGCGGCAAGCGGAGAAGAAGCTGCGCCAGGCTGTGGATCCCGAGGACAATCAGGAAGCGTTGCAAGAGGCGGCGGAGGAGAAGACGGCGTTCGACCGGGCGTTCAAGGATTACAACGCCTGGTTGGCGACGCAGGGGAAGACATGTCTGCCGGATGGCAGGGTCGTGCCGCTCCAGGGTGAAGCAGGCGGATCACGCTAGCGCCATACGCTCTCACCCCAACCCTCTCCCATGCCGGAAATGGCACGGGTGAGGGGGGCGCTTGCCTTCCATCGTCCCCGCCGAGGGCAGCCCATGAACACTTAGCGGCCGAATATGCAGCCGCGAGTCGCGCAACCGGTGCGTTATGCCGCGTGTTGCTTGTTGTGACGGTCGTCAGGATGCAGCTGGCTGTCGATCAGCTGCGCGTGGTGGTGATGCGCCGCTTGCTGCCTGTGCAAGGCCGCGCGAGTCTCCGCGTTGGCCGCCATCATGCGGGGAATCACCCGCAGCACGACGACGATCACCATGACTATCGCGAGGTCCAAAACCAAGTCCGCCATTGAGAACCTCCTCCTCGGGCGCAGGCGGGAACGCATCAGCCACCTAGAGCTCCCACCGGCGTCCGGCGAATGAGTCAACTATACGCTTCAGTTGCGTCGATGCAAACCGCAGACGGAGAGCCAGAGAGCGGGGCAAGGCCCGAGTATTGCGTCCATCTATTCAGCCCGGCGGCTCAAGCCGCGGCAACGAAATGCACCAAGCCCACCTACGTGGGCTCCCCGCCCCTCCATGAGTTGGCTTGGCCTCGTCGCCCTACAGTTTCTTGCGCCGCGCCCGTGGCGTTGGCGCATCCAGCTCGGGATAGTGCCGGAAGATGCCCATCTGGTTGAACGCCTGGCGCCGCTTTGAGCCGAGATACGCCGCGATACGCGGGCGGCTCGCGATGCGGTCGCGCAACGCCGTCACCCGGGGGATCGACGGCGTGAGATTGTGGAGCGCGTTCGGGAACGCGTAGCGCAGGCCCTCGACGATCTGGAACACCGACAGGTCGACGTAGGAGCAATCGCTGCCGACGAGCCACTGCCCGGCACTCTTGCGGTTGCGCGCCAAGATCTTCTCGAGCCAGCCGAGGTGCTTCGGCATGCGTTCTTTCACGAAGAGCTGAGCGCGGCGCTTTGCCGCAGGCTTCTGGTCGTCGTAGTAGAGGCTTCCGGCGATCGGGTGGTGCGCGTCGTGAACCTCGCCGACGAAGTCCGCGAGCGTCAGTTGGATCTGCTGCGCCTCGGCGCGGAGTGTCTCGTCCTTTGGCACGCGCCCCAAACGCGGCGCGAGAAAGGCAAGGACGTTCGCCGTTTGCGATACGACCGCGCTGCCGACCTTCACGAACGGCGGCGCAAACGGCAGCGCTCCCGGTTCCTCGCCCTCGAGGAAGCGCATCATGGTCAGCAGTCCGTTCTTGCGCTCACGCGCAACGTCGACGTACGCGGCGTCGGCGTCCTCGAGTAAGAGGCGCACGAATTCACCGCGGCCCTGAATGCCGGGCCAGTAGTAGAGCTCGATCGGGTTTCCGCGCTTCTTCATTGGCACCTCCTGTCAGCTGCGATCCTACCAGAAACCAAGTGCCAGCTAATCCTGATACGAAAAACCGCTTCACCACGAAGTACACGAAGGGCACGAAGGAGTAGGCCAAGGTGGACGTTCACGGTCCAAAGGAGAGTAGTCCAGGCAAAGATGCTGCGCGCGGAATCGACCCTTCGCGATGGCAGCCCCCAGCGACCAACGGGAGCGGTCCATAGAAGAGACGCCGGGGCAGCCCTCAAAGCGTCCGCCGAAACAGCAGCGTCGCGACCGTCATCGTCACGATGGAAAAGATGATGAGGAAGGCGAGATCACCGCTGATCGCGGCGATGCCCGTATCTTTGAGCAGCAGGCACTTGAGGGCGTGGACGGCATAGGTAAACGGGTCGATCGCCGAGATGGCTTGCATCCAAGCGGGAAAGCCCTGGCGCGGATAGACCGCGCCGCTCGGGAAATACAGCATCGTGTTCAACAACCCGAACATGGCGCGCGGCACCAACGGGTCGCTCACCCGCACCATCAGCAGGAACATGAAGCTGATCAGTGCGAACGCCGTCACCACGATCACCAGCAATACCTTCATCAGACGCAGCGGCTCGAACGGGTTGGGAATGCCGGCGACCAGCGAGCCGATGGTCATCAGCACCACCCCGGCCAATACGGCTTTGATGGTTCCCGAGAGATTGAAGCCGGCGATCAGCTCGAGCTTGGTGATCGGTGTAACCAGGTAACCCTCATGCAGCCCACGGGCCTTGTCGTCGATGAAGATGATGCCGCCGCCGATCATCACCATCATGAACACGGACATCACGATCGAACCCGGCAGCAGGTATTGGATGTACGGCACGTACGGATAGACCTCGACGGTCTCCAGGGTCGTTTGCATCGCGAGCCGCCGCGTATCCGCTTGTGGTTGGCCCATCCCGGCGATCAAACCTTCCACCGACGCCGCCAGCGTCGCCGCCACGAACGTATCCGTGTTGTCCTCGATCAGCGCCACGCGCGGCGCCGCCTTCTCCAACTGCAGCCGCGAGAACTGCGGCGGGATGATCAGCACGCCGTTCACCCGCCCGTTGCGCAAGTCGGCCAGGGCCTGCCCCTCATCGCTGTACTCGATCGTTTCGAACGTCCGCGAGCCGTTGGCGACGGCGTTGCAGAGCTCACGCACCTTCACCGCGGAGAGCCCGTGGTCATGGTCGACCACGGCGACGGTCAGATGCTTGACGATGCCGCCGAAGGCGTAGCCGAGTACCACCAGCTGCACGATCGGAAAGAACAGCGACATGACGATGAGCGTAGGGCTGCGGCGAAACCGTCGCAGCTCGCGCTCGATGATGGCCCAGGTGCGATGCATGCCCGGTTACCGCTGCACCATGAAGGACCGGTCCATCGGGGATGGCTCCTGCAGCGCGTCGCGCAGGGCGTGGCCGGTGTAGTGCACGAACACGTCATCGAGCGACGTGCTCTGCACCGACAGCGAGCGCACCGCCACCCCGGCGCGCGCCGCCGTCTCCATCAAGGCCATCGTAGTTGCCGGGCCGTTGTCGGAGGCGATGCGGAAGAGGTCGTGCTGTCCCGTGACACTCTCGACGTTCGGCAGCGCCGCCAGCACGCGCTCCCAACCGTCTGGCGGCGCTGCGAAGCTAACCTCGAGGATGTTCTTGCCGGGAATCGACGCTTTGAGCCGCATGGGAGAATCGAGCGCCATGAGCTTGCCGTGATCGACGATGGCGATCCGATCACACAGCTTGTCCGCCTCGTCCATGTAGTGTGTGGTGATCAGTACCGTGAGGTTGCGCTCCCTCTGGACGCGCTGAATCATGCCCCACACGGCGACGCGCGAGACCGGGTCGAGCCCGGTCGTCGGTTCGTCGAGAAAAAAGATGCGCGGCTCGTGTACCAGGCCGCGTGCGATTTCGACGCGGCGGCGCATGCCACCCGATAGATTCTTCACCTGCTTGTCGGCCCACGGGGTGAGCTCCACCGCCTCGAGCAGCTCTTCCATCAGCCGGTTGCGCTTGGCGCGCGGCACGCCATAGAGCTTGGCGAAGATGAGCAGGTTTTCATGCACGCTCAGCTCCAGATCGCTGGTCATGGCTTGCGGAATGACGCCGATCGACTCGCGCACGCCGTCGGCTTGCGTCACGATGTCGAAGCCGTTGATGGTGGCCGTCCCCGCGGTTGGCGGCAGCAAGGTGGTAAGCATGCGGATGAGGGTCGATTTGCCGGCGCCGTTCGGCCCGAGTAGGCCGAAGATTTCACCCTTGGCGACCGTGAAGCTGATCCCGTCCACTGCGGCAAACGTGCCGAAGCGCTTGACGATGTCGCGGACGTCGATGGCCGGCATCAGCGTGCGAAGCCGAGTTGCACGTACGCGGTCATGCCGACGGCGAGGCGGCGGTCGTGGTTGTCGACGCGCAGCCGCACCTCGAACGTTTTGATGTCGCGCTTGAAACGGCTGACGTCGCGTTGCGTGGCGAAGCCCGCGTCGGCTCCGCGGTAGAACACCACGCCCGGGAGCTCGGCGCCGGAGGGCAAGCGGACCGTCATGGTCTCACCGATGCGAATGCGATCGATGTAGGTTTCCTCGACGTCGATGCGCACCCACAAATCGTCCGGATTGATGAGCGTGAGCAACGGCTGGCCCGGGCTTACGATCTCGCCCATGCGTACCGCGAGCACGTCGACGCTGGCATCGATCGGCGCGTGGATCTCGGTGTAGGCGAGGCGCACGTTGGCTTTGGCGCGCTGGGCTTCGGCGGCGGCTTGTTGCTGCTGGCTGACTTCGAGAGCGTGTTGCCGCATGGCCGTCTGCTCGGCGTTGGAGCGCGCCAGCTCGAGCGCCGCGCGCGCGGCTTCCACCTGCCGTTTCAGGGAGTCGACGCGGGCTTTCGCGCCTTCGTAGGTCGTGCGGGTCTGATCGAACTCCTGGACGGAGACGATGCCCTGCGGCAGCAGCTGGCGATTGTGCTCGAACAGCAAGCGCGCGTTTTCCGCATCCGCTTGCGCCGCCACCTGCTGGGCCTCGGCCGACGCCAGGGTCGCCTCCGCCTGATGGATCTGCTCGCTGGTCTGCTGTTCCTGCAGGCGCAACGCGGCTTCACTCTCCTTGACTTGTGACGCCAGACCGTCGGCGCTGGAGGCGTAGTAGGCGCTGTCGGCGCGCAGCTCGTCCGGCGCGATTACAGCGAGCAGCTGGTCGCGGGTGACGCTGTCTCCTTCGCGGACCAACAAGCGATCGATGCGGCCGCTGACCTGCGGGCTGACGATGACCTCGTTGGTGGTCACGATGCCGGTCAACACCAAGGCGCTGGCGCGCAGCCGGAACATGTAATACCCGACCCCTGCCGCGAGCAGCACGAGCGCCAAGCCGATGAGTAGAGACTTGCGCTTCATTCGATCGTTACCTTGCTACGAGTCACTGGTCTCTCCCCGGCACTCTCCGGCCTCTCACTCTCAACATGCCATTCCCTTGTCCTTGAAAGCGGCGGGACGCTCTCTATTGGCGGGACGCCAGAACTACGTCAACCAGGCCTGCGGGGCCTGCGGCCGGCGGGCCTGCGGCCGGCGTCTCTTGTGGGCCGCTCCCGTTGGGTCGCTGCGCGCTGCCCATATGCCGAAGGAGTCGCGATGAAGCCGTGGCTTCGCCCGAAAGGGATGAAAGCCAAGCCCTCAAGGCCCCAAGCCCTCACTCCCATTTTCGAAGCAGAGAGAGGTGACGCGGATGGTAAGATGTGCCAAGATCCACTCGGATCTTCGGTTGTCGGTTTTTTTGCACGCTGGCGGCCACGCGCTGCAGATCACCGCAGGGATCGCCGCATACCTCTGAAAAGGAGTGACGCCATGCCAACCTTCGAAACCATTTCCCAGTTCGGCCGGATGCTGAAGAACCTCGACCAGTGGCTGCAGAAAGCGACGGAGTACGCGCAGCAGAAGGGTTTTGATGCGGACGTGCTCGCCCAAGCCCGGCTGGCGCCGGATCAGTACGCGCTCATCCAGCAGGTGCAATCGGCGTGTGACGCGGCGAAGTATGCCGCCGCCTATCTGAGCGGCCAGAAGGCGCCGTCGCACCCCGATACCGAGAAGGCCGTTGCCGAGCTGCGCAGCCGGATTCAGACGTGTCTTGGCTACCTCGGGACGTTCCAGGCGTCCGCCTTTGCCGGCGCCGAGGAGCGGCGCGTCGCGCCGCCGTGGATGCAAGGCAACTCGGTGCGCGGCAGCGACTACCTGACGCGTATCGCCGTGCCGAATTTCTATTTCCACGTGACCACGGCGTACGCCATTCTCCGGCACAACGGTGTCGACCTCGGCAAACGCGAGTTCATCGGCGTGCGTGACTGGAGCGATTTCTCCGACTGGTGAAACGCACGGCGGGAAGGAAGCGCCTCCTTTTTCGCGCATTCGAACGTTCGTGCTTTGGTGACTCTCTTGAAGGTCGGGGGGAATCTGCACCTCCCTGAGTCCCGATTCACGCGCGCTTCCCCGCACGGGCCTGCCAGCGTTGAATCAGCCACGGGACGACGAACATGACGGCAAGCCCGGCAAGGGCTGCTGTCCGCGGGTCGCCGAGGAGGTCGTCGAACCAGAGCGTCGACGCCATGCCGAGGCCGAAATACGCCATGTCGCCGGAGATCGTGAAGAGCCAGCTGGGGATCAGACCGAAGCCGGCCGTGGCGCCGAGCGCGCGGCCAAACGGGAGCCCGGCGCCGAAGGCGGTGAGCGCGATTCCGACCGGAGCCGTCAGGCTGCCTGCCGGCATGGTTCGCGTGATCGCGTTGAACACCCAGTGCGCCGCCCGCTGCACCATCGGCAACCGGCGCCCCAGCGCGGCGATGATGAGCAGCATCGGCTCGAACACCGCGGCGAGCACAATGTCGGAGGCGAAGTAGAGGACGCTCATAAGGATCGGGCCGATGCCGCCGTGGTGTCCGAGCAGCACGCCCGGTGGGATGCCCATGCCGCCGGGAATGCAGAAGAGCAGCAGCACCCCCCACCACCCGTGCGGCCATCCGTCAGGCACCGGTGCGGTCGGATCCCAAGCGAGACGCTGAAGATATTCGGCGATCATCGACCTCTCATGCGCCCTCGGCTGTCCATCGGCATTCGCTTCAGGCCTTCTTACTTAGCCTGCGAGATTCACCGAACAAAGTGCGGCGGCGTTTCTCCTAACCCACTCCTACCCCGGGCTAACCGATTGTGTTCGTGGTGGAAGGTCTTGGGCTCGTGGCAGATTCCTCGGGCCCAGGAGGTCTGATCCTACTTGCCGCGGTTCGGCGAAAGGAACACCATCAAAGCCAAGAGCCTACAACAGGTGCCGGTGGGTTGCTGAATGAGCCGCTTCACAAAAGGTTAAGGATGGGGCTCGGGGGGAGGTTCGGCTGGCGAAAACATCACGTCCTTCTCCAATCGTTCACGTACAAGCTCGCACTGCCAAGCGGGAACATGGTACAAGCCGTCCGCTAGTCGCTGAGTCGGAAATCTTGAGCAGGACGGAAAGAAAATGGGAAACCGGAAACAGGAAGCCGGAAATTGGAAACGGATCAATTTGCCGGTTTTCCATTTCCTGTTTTCGGTTTCCTGTTTTCCATTCTCTCCTTGTTGGGGTTGCGGCTTTGCCGGGTTGAGGAGGGACCTATGCGCGGCTTGATGATGGACTACCCGCTGACCATCACGCATGTGCTGGAGCGGGCAGGGCGCCTGTTCCCCACCAAGCAGGTGATCACCCGCACGCCGGCGGGATTGCACCGCCTCACCTATGCGGAGCTGTACCGGCGAGCCTGCCGGCTGGCGAACGCGCTGCGCGCGTTGGACGTGCGTGACGGCGATCGGGTTGCCAGCTTTGCCTGGAACACGCACCGCCACCTCGAGCTGTACCTCGGTGTGCCCAGCAGTGGCGCGGTGTTGCACACCTTGAACATCCGGCTGTTTCCGGAGCAGATCACGTTCATCGTCAACCATGCCGAGGACGCCGTGATCTTTGTCGACGACGTGCTGGTGCAGGCGCTCGAACCGCTCGCCAAAGATCTCCGTGGCGTGCGCGCCTATGTCGTGATGGGCGACGGGCCGCTGCCCGAGACGACGTTGCAGCCGCTGTATCGCTACGAGGATCTGCTGGCATCGGCGTCGGAGGATTTCGCGTTCCCGCGGCTCGATGAACAGCGCGCCGCGGCCATTTGCTACACGTCGGGGACAACCGGCAATCCCAAGGGAGTCGTCTACAGTCACCGTGCGTTGATGCTGCACAGCCTGGCGCAGGCCGGAACCGATTCGTTCGGGTTGTGCGAAGCCGACGTCGTCTTGCCCGTCGTGCCGATGTTTCACGCCAATGCCTGGGGCATGCCGTTCACGTCCACCATGGTCGGTGCCACGCAGGTGTACCCGGGGGCGCAGCCGACACCGCGGGACCTCGCGGCGCTCATTCAGGATCTGCGCGTCACGGTCACCGGCGGCGTGCCGACGGTGCTCATCGGTTTGCTCGGCGTGCTCGAGCAGCAACACTATGATTTGTCGAGCCTGCGCTGCGTGCCTTGCGGCGGGTCGGCAGTGCCCGAAAGCTTGCTGAAGAGCTTCGATGAGTTGGGAATCGCCGTCGTCCAAGCCTGGGGGATGACCGAGACCGCGCCGCTGGCGACCCTGTCGCGGGCGCGCAGCGGCATGCAGGACTGGAGTGCGGCGCAGCGCCGCGTGGTGCGCGCCAAGCAGGGAACCGCGGTGCCGTTCGTCGACTTGCGGATCGTCGACGACAACGGGTGTGAGTTGCCCTGGGACGGCACCAGCATGGGCGAGTTGCAGGTGCGCGGCCCGTGGATCGTCGGCGAGTACTACAACGACGAGCGCTCCGCGTCGGCGTTTCAGGACGGCTGGTTCAAAACCGGTGACATCGCCACCATCGACGCCGGCGGCTACGTGCAGATCACCGACCGCGCCAAGGACGTCATCAAGAGCGGCGGCGAATGGATTTCCAGCGTCGAGCTGGAGAATGCCATCATGGCGCATCCCGACGTCCTCGAGGCCGCGGTCGTCGGTTTGGCGCACGAGCGCTGGCAAGAGCGCCCGCTGGCATGCGTGGTAACCAAGCCGGGACGCCAGCTGACCAAGGCAACGGTACTCGAGCACCTGGGCTCGCGCGTGGCGAAGTGGTGGCTTCCCGAAGACGTGGTCTTCATCGAAACGTTGCCCAAGACCAGTGTCGGGAAGATCGCCAAGCGCGAGCTGCGCGAGCAGTTCAAGGACTATTGCTGGCCGAGCTCGGGTTGAGCGTCACCCTCCACCCTGCGTCTCCGCGCTGCGGAAACGCAGGGTGGAGGCAAGAGGCTCTCCTACTCACATTGCAACCGAAGCGTCGCGACCAGATCGCCGATGTTCACCGGAGTCGGCGGGAGAACATCGATGGCGGGGTAGGCCAGTGCTACCGCCGCACCGCTCAGCGTCTGCGGGATGTCCGTACCCAGGCAGCTGCCACTGGGTAGATTGATCGGCGCACCCGTCGCGGTGGTCGGGCAGGTTCTGTCCGCTCCTCCCACGGGGCCGCAGATAGCGGCACCATTACCGGCACCGGTGGTTCCCATGATCGAGGCGGTGTCGCTTATGTTCCAGACGACGCCCTTGCTTTGACCGCTGGTGATGTCACCTGCAATCTGAATCTCCCCATCTTGCAGCGGGGTCGTGTCCGGCGGACAGGGAGTACTGCAGTCCGCGCCGGTCTCGAAAGTCAGATCGATGACTTCGTGCAACCGGAAGCCACCGGCCACGGAGCTCCCGGAGAACGTTTGCTCTGTTGGGCTGTTACACACCCCCGTGTGCGTGTGTGCAGTGCCGGTGCAAGCGGAATCCGTTCCCTCAAGACAGGAGTGCAATACCTTGCCATTCGCATCGCTGAACGTGTTCGTGCAATTCGAGTCGATTGGGAATCCAAGGTTGGCCTTGCCGCCGACCAACGCCTGGTTCGTATTGTGATCGACCTGCACCAAACTGTCGTATGCGGTGAGGTTGCCGCCCCCTGGTGCACAGTCGACTACACCTTGCCCCGGATTAATGTCGCACAGGTTGCCGGCACCGCAGTCCGCGGGCGGGCATGCGAGGCCATCATTCGGACCGCCGTGGCAATATGTCGTCGGATCAACGCGCGCGCAAATCTTGACGTTGATGAGGCCGAGCACATTCTGGCTGACGCATTCGAAGTGGCTTTCGCCCGGCAAGATGAGGATCTTGCGCGTCGAGTCAGGTTGCGCCTCACTGAAGCGCCAGACCTGCGAGCCGGTGAGCGGCACGCTCACGACGGCAAGCTTGGTTGACACTGTTACACTTGTTCCCTCCCCCAACGTGCACGACAGAGGGACAAACGTTGGTGTGTTTCCGGCTCCACTCGTCGGCGTCAGCGTTGGAGACGGGGTCGGTGTATCCGTCGGGGCTATTGTTGGTGTGTTGGTTGGGGCTGTTGTCGGTGTGTTGGTTGGGGCCGTTGTTGGTGTGTTGGTCGGAGCCGTAGTCGGTGTATCTGTCGGGACGGTCGTCGGCGTATCCGTCGCAGCCGTTACCGGTGTCTCCGTCGGCGTTTCCGTCGGGGGCATCGATGGGGTCGGGGTTGCTGGTGTCGGCACCAACTCGACGACGGCGCCGGCCAGGTGACTGGTGGCGTCGTCGCCGCGGACGGCGTTGTCCAATGTCCCGGGGATTGCCGGAAGCGCGGCGCGTGCCGCGCACAGCGCCAGGCCGGGCGTCGTGCCGCTGTAGGCGATGAGCTCGTCGTCGATCTTGACCGTCCCGCTCTCCGGGAAGACACAAATATCCGCCACCGGGATTTGCGTGTCCGCCGCAGAGATCCCGGCCGCCAGGACACTCGATGCGATCACTGTTGGCGTCACGGTCGCTGTCGGGCTCGATGCCTCGGTCGGTGTCGGCGTCTGAGTCGGCGTGTCGGCAGGCGTGTTCGTAGGTGTCTCGGTTGGCGGAGTGGTTGCTGTCGGGAGCAGCGTCTCGGTGGGCGTTAGCGTCGCTGTGTTGTTTGGCGTCGCCGTAGGTGTGTCGGAGGGTGTCGGCGTTTGCGTCAGCGTAAGCGTTGGGGTGTTGGTGCTGGTCGGGGTGTTCGTGGCGGTGTCTGTCGGGGTGTTGGTTCCCGTGTTGGTCGGCGTATTCGTCGGCGTGTTCGTTGGGCTGTTGGTCGGTGTTGCCGTGTCTGGCGGTGCCGGGCAGTTGCTCAAGGCGTTGTTGACCGCTCTGATGATCAGCGCAATGTCCACATCGCTGCCGCTGGGAATGCCGTCCGGGCAGGCCGCCGCGGTGGCGCTGCCGAGATCGATGTTGACCAGGATGATGATCTCGTTGACGGTGACATCACCGCTCCCGTCACAGTCACCGACGCACACCGTGTCGGCACGGCTGACCAGTGGCCCCCAGATCGCACTGAGTGCGAGCAGCATGAGACTGCCTACGCCAGCCCTGATTATCGATTTGAACATCGTGCCCCCTCTTTTGAATGCCGCCCCGGTCATTGTTGTGGCTGAGACAACCCGCATGTCCTCGCTGGAGATGCGGCGCTCGTTTCTCGAATCAACTGCCCATCGATGCATCCTTCTACACTGTCAACACTAATCTGGCAAAGGAGTTCATCACGAAGATCACGAAGACCACGAAAAACGGGAGCCAAGCATAACTCTGGCATCGCTCTGCAACCCTCATCGGAAATGGGGTCATGAACGTCTGCCTTGGCCTTCCCCTTCGTGTGCTTCGTGCGCTTCGTGCTGAAGCAATCTTTCCGCCTACTGTGCCCCGGACGATACAACGCCGAGGCGACTTCTGGCAATCCCCAATGCGCTGACTCAGCGATTGAAAACCTGCCCAGCGGGTACGCGTCGAGACGGTCGCTGAGAAGACGCGACCTCCTCAGCGTGAGCGGTTATTTCCTTGAAAGGGAAGATGATTCCGCTCTCGCTGAGCAAGCAGACCGCTTAGAGAATCACCACGGAGACACGGAGAAGAAGGGTTTCTTGAGACCGAGTGAAGGCAAGATGAGCCGAGAGGATGCTTTCCCCTCACTGATGGTTCTTGGCCTTTTCCGTGTCTCCGTGCCTCCGTGGTGAGAAATCCGGCTAAGCATTACGGCAGCGTCCCATCGCTGTGCACGGCATTCCCTTCCGCCTCTAACGTTGCCAGCGTGCTGTCGAGCGCGGCGTCGGCGCCACGAAACATGGCGTTGAGAAAGGCGACGATCGCACGCTCCGACACGCTCTGCAGGGCGGTCAGCGGTAAGCTCCGTGCCTCGATGGCGTCGCTGTGGTCGGCGCCGGTAATGCCGACGAAGCGGCGCGGCGGATCGATCTGCGTGTAGAGCTGCTCCGTGACTGAGTAAGAGATGGTCCCGTCTTTTGTGCCCTGCAGGATCAACGTCGGCGGTCCGGCGTCGGTCGGATCTGTGCCGAATAGATTGTTGAATAGATTGATGGGACCGGGGGCGAATAACAAGCTGGCGCGCACGCGGGTGTCGCGGCAGCAGTCCTTGCGCGTCAGGGCGAGGACCGTCGTGCCGCCCAGGGAATGTCCGAGCACCGCCACCTGATCGGTGAGGATGCGCCCTTCCAGCGGATCGCCGGGGGCATCGTTCGCTTCGAGGAGCTTGGAGATCACGAAGCTCACATCGGCGGGCTGGCTGGCGACGTCTTGCAACGCGTGCAGGTAGCTACCCGGCGCGTTCTCGTTGGTGAGGGGAAAGGCGGGCGCCGCAACCACGAAGCCGGCGTCGGCAATGCTGCGCGCCATCGCCTCGAATTTCTCGGGCAGGCCGCCGAATCCGTGCGCCATGACGAACAGCGGCAGCGCCCCGGCGGTGTCCGGCTGCCAGATCAACGTGCGCAGCGTGCGGTCCGGCGCCCCCGCGTAGTTGCCGTTGTGATTTGTCGGGCGTGACGCGTCGACCCACGTGCGCTCGCTGGACGTACCGGGGACGGCCGTGGCGGTTGCCACCGGGGTCGGCGGAGCCGTTGCCGTGGGCAACGGGCCGGTCAACGCAAGCCCAACGGCGGCGAGCACCTCGTCGATCGTGATGCTGCCGTCGCTGTTGATGTCCCCAGGCGGGCAGGCGGTCACCGGCGCGCTACCGAGTGCGATATTCACGATGAGCGTCAGCTCATCGATGGTCACCGCGCCGTCGTTGTCACAGTCGCCGGTCATTGCGGCGCTGGGTCCCGGTATGGTGACGAGTGCGGCGACGAACACCAGCAGGCTTGCGAAATGTAGCGATACACGTGTCATGGCTATCCTCCCCCGGGACCTGCGGTCGGCGTCTTTTCTATGGCCCGCTCCGGCTGGTCGCTAGGGGCTGCCAAGTCCGACAGGCTTCTAGCGATATCAATACGGCGAGTCAGTGCCAACCATTTTTCTCACCGCGCCATCACCGTGTAGCCGGTGGTCGGTCCGCGTTGGATCAGCAATCGGACTTTGTTGCCGACATGCTCGAGCGCTTGCTGGCAGTTGCGCACCGACGTGACCGGCTGTTCGTCGACCTGGAGAATGACGTCGCCGACTTCGACGCCGGCGTTGTCCGCGGGGCCGCCGTCCGCGAGATCGCTGACAGCCGCGCCGCGCACACCCGCGGGGATGCCGAAGCGTTGTGCCAGCGCCGGGGTGAGCTCCGTCAGCGTCATGCCCCAGTCGCGCCCACTGGGCCGGCGCTCGGCGCGCACGCTGCGTTCCGACGGCTGGTCGGCGATGATCATGCGCAGGCTCTGCTCCTGGCCGTTGCGCAGCACTTTGACTTGCGCGATCTCGCCGACCTTCGACTCGGCAACCAGGGCCGGCACCTGGTGGCTGTCCTCGATCACCGTGCCGTTGTACTCGACGATGACGTCGCCGCGTGCGATGCCGGCGTGAGCGCCGGGTCCGTCGGCGACAACCTCGACGACCAGTGCCCCACGCGGATGATCGAGCCCGAACGACTGCGCCAGCGCCGGCGTCAGGTCCTGGACGCTGACGCCGAGCCAGCCGCGCGCCACCTTGCCATGCTGGCGCAGCTCATCGATGACGTGGCGTGCCAGGTTGATGGGAATGGCGAACCCGATGCCGACACTGCCACCGCTGCGGCTGAAGATCGCGGAGTTGATGCCGACGACGTCGCCGTGCGTATTGAGCAGCGGGCCCCCGGAGTTGCCCGGGTTGATCGAGGCATCGGTCTGGATGAAGTCGTCGTAGGGGCCGGCGCCGATGACGCGGCCCTTGGCACTGACGATGCCGGCGGTCACGGTGGCGGCGAGACCGAACGGGTTGCCGATGGCCACCACCCAGTCGCCAACCTCCAGTTCTTCCGAGTCGCCCAGATGGGCCGTGGGCAGCTCTTCGTGCGGCTTGATCTTGATCAGCGCGACATCGGTTTTCGGATCGACGCCGATGAGCGTGGCATCGTACTCGTCGCGGTTCGCGAGCTTGACGTGAATCTGGTCGGCTTGTTGCACGACATGGGCGTTGGTGGCGATGTAGCCATCGCTGCTGACGATGAATCCGGAGCCCAGGCTCTGCTGGCGCTGGAGACGTTGCGGCAGGGCCTCACCGAAGAAGCGGCGGAAGAAATCCTCGTTCGGATCGCCGGTACCCTGCGTGCGCACCAGGCGCGTCGAGAAGATGTTCACGACGGCCGGTTTGGCGGCTTTCGCGACGCTGGCGAAACTCTCCGGGGCTTGCTGCGCAGCGGACGCCGGCATGGAGATTAAGATGTGTAGGATTCCAAAGAGAATGAGGGGCAGCCGCCGCTCGACGATCATCTCGGCCTTTCTTGCGCTGAAGAATGGTGGCATGCGGCTGGGTCTCGAAGAGTGTTTCACCACGAAGGGCACGAAGAACACGAAGGATACTGTTTGAATGATGCCGTTGTCTACGTTGACGCGACCATGCCGTTCTTCGTAACCTTCGTGTTCTTCGTGGTTTAGTCGTCTTCGTGATGAATGAAGGGCTACGGCATGGACGGCAGGTACTTCTTTAACGGAAACGTCAGGCGCCACAGCAGGCTGCCGGCGATCGCGCCGACGAGCGTGCCGACCAGCGCGGCGATGACCAGCTGCGGGAAACCGGGAGTGGCGACGGTCGAGCGCGCGAAGATGATGACGCTCACCAGCGTGGCGGCGGTTAACGTGCCGAGCAAGCCATCACTCTTGCCCTTCGGCCGCCAGCTGTCCACCACCACCGCTCCGGCTACGGTGAGCAGACCGAGCGCCATGTACATCCATTGCGGCACGGTCTCGGAGTAGAGGCGAACCGAGACGGCGTCCCGGACACCCGGCGAGAGGTCGGTGAGCGTCAGGGTCAGATCGCGGCCATCAGGATCGTCGATGACGTCGCGCACCTCATTGGTCTGGTGCAAGCTGGGGATCACTGACGCGCGCCGGCCGGCGCCGATGCGCTGGCTGCGCCATTCCTGGTTGAAGGTGCCGGCGAGGACGCGGTCGGTGCTGCCGTCATGCCCGAGCGCGATGTTGAAGGCCGCGGTGCGGTTCTGCTGCCCCTCGACCGGCAGGAAGTGGCCTTCGAAGATGACACTGTAATGTCCCGGCTTGTCGTGCAGCGGTAACGTCGCGGCCGCGCCGTGCTTCAGCTCGGTGCTGAAGACAGGAACGCCGGGGTTGAGCGTGCGATAGAATGGGTAGAACGCGCTCAGGGCAAACAGCAGCGCAAACGCCGCCAGCACGCCGACCAGGCCCCCGGTCACCCGCTCTTCCAGGAAGCCGCGCAGCCCCGTGAACAGAACGGTGAGCAGGGCCATGCTGCCGACGATCGTCACCGCCGGAGCTTCGTCGATCACGCCGATGTTGTAGACGACGAAGATCAGCAAGCCGATCACGATCGCCAGTGTGGGAATCACCCACGTGCGCAACGCATCGAGCACGATCATCTGCGTGAGCGGTGCGGACTGCGTCGGTTTGCGTCCGGGCGACGGCTTTGTGCGCGACTTGCTGGCCTGAGCTTTCATACTTCCCTCGTAATCCTGTTCTGGGTTTGCGGCGCCGGTGCGGTTCCATGAGCCCTGACTGACGCGCCACGTAAACGGCGCGGATGCTAGCATCGCCCCCGGTGCAATTCTAGCGGGCAGGCCTGCAACCCCTTCGGGGTCGAGGCAGGGATTGGCCGGTTGCTGCCGGGGTAGTCGCAAGATGCGGCGGCATCCCTGGGCTATGTTGCGCAACGCCTTCGGCGTAAGGTCCAGAATCGCCGCTTCCCCCCGGTAGACTGTCGGCTCTTGGCATTCTATAGCGACGCAACGCGGAGCGGGCCATAGAAAGGCCGCCGCCCGCAGGGCCAGGGCGCTCTTCCTCGCTGCTGCAATATGCCATAAGCGATACGCGATTCGGTGCCGATGAAACGTGTGTTGCTCGTCCTACTGATCGGAATCGTGTGCGCTGCGGTCGCGCTGCTCTGGATGGGGCGGATCTACTTCAGCGGCTGGGCACGGGTGCGCCTCGAGCAGGAGCTGAGTCGCGCGACCGGGAAGCCGTGCACGGTCGACGCGCTGACCGTATCGTTGTTTCCGCCGCGCTTGCACATCGGCGGTGTGGCCATCGGGGCGACGCCGGCATTGGCCCGTGTCGCCGGCCTTGATGCGCGCCTGGCGCCGCTCGCGAGCCTGGCGGAAGGCCGCGCCGTCGTCAGTGTCGACATCGACTCTCCATCCGTCGATCTGTCCCATCTCCCCAAATCCGAAACACCGGCCGGCGAGAAAAAGACGCCGCCCGCAGGCCCTCCCCGCTTACCGCCGCTGCATCTCGAATCGGTAGACATTACCCACGCGGCGCTGAAGTTTCGCATGGGGAAGGACACCGCCGATCTCACGCTGGAGCAGCTGCACGCGCAGCTCACGGCCAGCCTGACCCGCAAGGGCTTTGCGGCGGGGCTGGCGGTGAAAGGTGCCGAGCTGCAACGTAAGTCCTACTTCGCCAAGCTCGACGAGATCGTTGCGGAAGGCGGCATGGATGGCGGCGGACTTTATCTCAGCAGTGCGCGCGTGCGTGGTGAGCGCATCACCGCTGACGCGAGCGCCACGCTCGTCCCCCACCATGACACCATCGAAGCCACCTTCGATCCCGGTATTCTCGGTGTCGTCGTCGACGAGCTCGCGGTCCTCAGTGGCCAGGCCCATGTGAACGGGACGCTCACCGGGAATCTGCTCGACCCGGTCGACGAAGGGCAGCTGACCATCACCGACGGTGCGATTGCACACCACAAGCTCGGCGAGCTGTCGACCCACGTCAAACATCGCGGCGCCAAGTTGGAGTTCGACCACGTGCAGCTCAACGGCTCGCGTGGCGGGCAGGTCACCGGCGCCGTCGATCTGGTGGTGGTGAAAGAGGTGCCGCTCAACGGCGAGCTGACGTGGGACGGCGTCGACCTCGAAGGCCTGCTGGCGATCATCGGACCGTCGATTCCCTTGAACAACCGCCTACGCGCCACCACCTCGGTGCACGGCTCGCTCGATCCGATGGACCTGGACATCAAGGCCACCGGTAGCTTGCAATCGACGCAGAAGGAAACGCCGAAGGATGTGGCGAGCTTCGTCGGCGGTGCCCGCGTGCATGCCCACGATCTGGACGCACAGCTGGAGTTGAAGCAGCCGGAGCGCAATACGGTGAGCGCGCGCGTGCTCATCAACGGCGACACGTTCGGCGGCACCGTCCGCATGACCGCCGCCGACCTTGCGGCGCTCAACCCCATGCTGCCGCGCCCGCTGCCGGCGCTGGCGCTGACCGGGCAGTCCGAGGGCAATGCCGAGTTTGGCGGCACCACCGATCATCCCACGGTGAGCGGCAAGCTGGGGCTGCGCGGCGCCACCGTCGTCGGCACCCGTGTCACGCGGCTGGACGGTGACTTCGGGATCGCCGCCGGGGTCTTGCGCACGCAAGCGACGACGCTGGACACCATCGGCGGACAAGTCAGTCTGAACGGCGGCATTGCACTGGAGGCGGAACGCGCCAACGACTGGCGCATGGGGCTGCGCGACCTCGATACCGACTTGCTGCTCGGCACGGTGCGCGGCTTGACCGGCGTGCAGACGCCGGTCAGCGGCGGCACCGTGAACGGGACGCTGACGTGCCGCGGCCCATGGGTGCGGCCACAAGCGCAAGCGCAGCTCAGCGCCAAAGGCTTGCGCGTCGGCTCCGAGCCGCTTGATCATGCCGACGTCGAGGTGACGACAACCTGGCCGCAATGGAAGGGCAAGCTCACCGCGGTGCGCACGCCCGCGGAAACACTGACTGTCGACGGCAGCGGCGAGGGCCAGACGCGCATCGATCTGACCGTCGACTCCACGCCGCTGGAGCTGGCGACGCTGCGCGGCGCGCGCCGTCGCCGGGTCACGGGCGCCCTGACGGCGCACGCGCACATCACCGGCAAGCCGTTGCAGCCTGGCGGCACGGTCGAAGTCAGCGGGCGCGGGCTTGGCGTCGGCACGCATCACGTGGGTGACGTCGGCCTGCGCGCCGAAGGCAGTGACGGCAATTGGAAGCTCAGCGGCAACGCCCTCGACGGCAGCGTCACCCTTGGTGGCACGCTGCGGACCACCGGCGACTTTCCGTACACCGTGGCGGTGACCTGGCAAGACACGAATCTGGCGCCGATCCTGACCGCGGACGAGGCGTTGAGCCTGACCACCAGCGGCACATTCAATCTCGCCGGCGCCGTGCGCTCGCCGACCACGCCGAGCGGCACGCTGCGCGTCAACCAATTCCTCCTGATGCGCGGCCAATGGCAGCTCGAGGCGCCGGAGCCGATGCGCATCGATCTCGACCGCGGGCGTTTCCGTATCGCCTCCCTGGTGTTGGCGGCGCAAGGCAGCCGCGTGAGCGTGGGCGGCGAAGGGACGCTGGCCGGCGACGTCGCGCTGGATGTACGCGGCGATGGCGATCTGGTGCTGCTCGAATTGCTGGGCGGGCCGCTGCACGCGGCACGCGGCGCGTTCTCGGTTGGCGCGCAAGTCGCGCACCACCGCGGCACCGGCTGGGAGCTGCGCGGTCAGGGGACGGTCCACGACGTGGTCGTCGACCTCGGCCTGCCGGTGGCGATCACGGAAACCAACGGCGCGTTCTCGTTGGCCGGCGGCAGCATTCACATCGACGCGCTCACCGGTCATGCCGGCGGCGGCGACTTCACCATCGGCGGCACGCTCGATCTCAACCACGGGCCGGCCCTGACGTGGTCGCTGCGCGAGGTGTCGGCCACGTTTCCGGAATGGTTGGAGGAACGTGTCTCGGGCCAGGGCCAGGTGGAAGGTACCTGGCAGCTGCTCACCGTGAGCGGCGACGTCGAGGTGTTGAATGCCCTCTATGACCGTCCGATCGAGGTGACCGCGCTGCTCCCTTGGTTCAAGGAACAGCTGGCGCCCGCGCCACAAATCGGCGAGCCGCTGCGTGAGGTACGTCTGGATCTCCATATCCATGCGCCGGACGGCCTCTTCATCGACAACAACTACGCCAAGGCCGAGATGAGCTGCGACCTGCGCATTGGCGGCAATACACAGCAGCCGACGCTCGACGGCCTGATCGAGATCCTCAGCGGCCAGGTGCGGTTTCGCGGCCGCGTGTTTACGGTCACCGGCGGCTCTGTGCAGTTTCGGAAATCGATGCCGCTCAATCCGATCCTGAATCTCAACGCCGAGAGTGAGATCACGACGACGGAGGCGGAGTACACCGTCAACGTCGCGGTCAGCGGCACCGCCGACAAGCCGCGCGTGCAGTTTACCTCCGACGATCCGTCGCTGACGCAGAACGACGTGCTCAGCCTGGTAACCTTCGGACAAACCACGACGCAGCCGCAGAAAGAAGGCTCGACGGTCGGCGTCGGCAACGTCTTGGGGTGGGTACCCAGCGAGTACGGCCTGCAAGGACGGGTGCAAAGCCTCTTTGGGGTCGATCGCTTCGAGGTCGAGCCCGCCTACGTGCGTGACACCGGCGCCATCGAGCCGCGCGTGACCATCGGCAAGGACATTACAGACCGCCTGCGTGCCCTGGCCTCGAGCAGCTTCGGCTCCGAGGCGCGCAACAGCATGCAGCTCGAATATCAGCTCACGCGGCGCATCTCACTGCTCAGCATATGGGAGAGCCGCACCCAGCAGCAGGAAGGGGCGTTCGGCGGGCAAGTGAAGTTCCGTTACGAGTTTCGCACCCTGCCGTTTTCGCTGCTGGGCAACCCGCCGTGTCCCGCGCCGAGCGATGCCCAATAAGATCGCTTGGTGCGCGGTCCTGATGGTGTGGGGGACGCTGGTGGTTGCCGTCCCGTGGCGTGCGGCGGCCGAGCCCAGCGCCGACGATGCGGTGATCGTGGCCATCGAGCTGGAGTGCGCCGCGCCTATCGATCGCGACTATCTGCTGCGCGTGCTGCCCGTGCACGTCGGCGATCGGCTCGACGCCGGAACCCTCGACGCGGTGAGCGAACGGTTGACACTCTCCGAGCTGTTCACCCAGGTCGACGTGGAAACCCAGCCGCGCGGGGACGGCGTCGCGATCGTCGCGCATCTGGTCCGCAAGTCGATCGTCGATAGCCTGCGCTTCAACGGCAACCATGCCATTAGCGATTACGATCTGCAGCGGGCGGCGCGGTTGCGCGAAGGGACGGTATTGACCGATGACCTGCGCGAGTCGGCGGCGACGCGCATCCGCGAGCGCTACGCGGCGGAGGGCTTCGAGGTGGCGACCGTGACCATGGATGTGTGTCCGCGCTCCTCGGGAGAGGTCGATGTCACGTTTCTGATCGATGAGGGGCCGCCGCTGCTGATCGATGCCGTCGATATCGCCGGCACGCTGCCGCTGCCGCTGCCGCGCGCCGACGTGCGTGACGCCATCGGTATCAAAATCGGCGATCGCTATACGCGCGCCAAGCAACGCCAGGCGCAGACGGCGATCGTGCGGCTGTTTCGCGACAAGCTGTATTACGAGGTGGATGTCAGCAGCAAATGGGAGCACCTGCTCGAGCACAGCGGCCTGCTGCGCTTCACCATCGCGGCGGGACCGCTGTTCGCGGTCCGCTTCAACGGCAATCACCACTTGAGCGACAGCAAGCTGCTGGGGCTGATGGATTTGCCGAACCGGCCGATCGTCACCGACGGGACGTGGCGCGAGTTGGCGCGGCGCGCGCAGCGCGCGTATCAGGAGGATGGCTATGCCGAGGCGCGGGTCGATCTGCACATCGAGCCCGGACCGCCCAAGGTGGTGCGCTTCGATGTGCAAGAAGGCGCGCGCTACCGCATCGCCAAGGTGACGTTCGAGGGTAACCACGGTGTCTCCTCCGATGTGCTGATCGCGCCGATGGGGACGCGGCCGCCGAGCTGGATTCCGTGGCGCCGCGGCGTGTTCCTGCAAAACGTCTTCGACGACGATCTGAAGCGGCTCTGGTACCTTTATCGCCGGCAGGGCTTCGAGTCCGCCGAGATCGTCGATGCGCAGACGCGCTTCGAGCCGGAAACCGGCAAAGTGTTCGTCACCGTGTTCATCGAAGAGGGCCCGCGCAGCATCGTGCGCGCGGTGCAGATGGATGGCACCGAGACGCTCACCGGCAAGCTGCCCAAGCTGCAAGTGGCGGTGGACAAGCCGTTGGATCCCGAGGCGGTGGATGCCGATCGACGCGCGCTGGAGAGCGCGTTTGCGCAGAGCGGCTATACCAAGGCCGTCGTGAAGGCGACGGTCAGCAACGATGCGGCGGGCGACCCCATCGCGGCAACGGTGCGTTTCGCGGCGCAGCCGGACGGACAGCAACGCATCGGCGCGATCATCGTCCAGGGAAACTTCGACACCCACGCGCGCGTCATCACCCGCGAGCTGCCGTTCAAGCGCGGCGATCCGATGGATCCCGACGCGCTCCTGCGCGGGCAGAGCGACGTCTACCGCCTCGGCTTGTTCCGCAGCGTGACCGTACGTCCGGTGGAGAGCACGGCGGACGAGCCGACGACGGACGTGGCGGTCAATGTGTCCGAGAAGCCGCCCGGAACCTTCCAGTTCGGCGGCGGCTACAACACGCGCGACGGCATCCTCGCCTTCGGCGAAGTCGGATACAGCAACATGCAGGGGCTCGGCCGGCGCATCAGCCTGCGCGGCGAAGTGGCGCTCGATCCCGGCAACGGCAGCTTCAACGACTATCTCGGCAATCTCGGCTTTCGCGAGCCACGACTCGATGACACCAAGTGGACGTTCCGCACGAACCTGGTGGCGCAGCGCTCGACGCGCTCGATCGACCAATACAGCGTCGAGCGCTACGCGCTGATCCCGGCGGTGGAGCGCTTCCTGGCGCCGGGCTTTCAAATCGGCGCCGAGCTGCAATTCGAGCACAGTTATGTCTTCGACGTGCAGCCGGACGTGCTGGCCTTCAATCCGCGCGACGCCGGCGATCTCTGGACCGTCAGCCTCGGGCCCTTCTTGATCTACGACGGGCGCGACGATGCCTTCGTGCCGCACCGTGGCGTTTTCGATTCCTTGCGACTGAAGTATGCGCCGGGCTCGTTGGGTTCGGGCGTACCGTTCATCAAGGTGTTCGGCGAGCACAGCCAGTATATCCCGGTCTTCGACGACCTCACCTTCGTCTACGCCATCCGCACCGGTTACGCCTTCGCATATGAGGGCAGCGACCAGGTGCCGATTCGCGACCGCTTCTTTCTCGGCGGCCGCACGACGGTGCGCGGCTTCCAGGAAAACAAAGTCGGCCCGCTCGGCAGCGCCGGCGACCCGGTGGGCGGCGACATGTCGATCAACCTGAACACCGAGCTGCGCTTCCCGCTGATCTACGGCCTGGGCGGCGTGGTGTTCGTCGACGGCGGCGGTGTCTATCTACAGAACTGCCCCAGCGGCGTCGGCCTGACGAACTGCGCGCACAGCCTGGAGAACTTCCGGCGCTCCACCGGTCCCGGCTTACGCTACATCACGCCGGTCGGCGCGATCAGCCTGGAGTACGGCTTCAAGCTCGACCGGCGCAGCAACGAATCGATCGGCGAGGTGAGCTTCAGCATCGGAAATATCTTCTGAGGCTCACCGCAACTGACAGAAAGGGGCTTGCGCAAAGGCGCAAAGCTGCAAAGAGACGCAGCGAATCAAGAGATCTTCACGGCGCATGTTTGAATCGACAGCACCGTTGCGGCGCAGCAGGCTGCGTTCCGCCGAATCAACTGCGCTATAGCGGCGCAGCATGCTGCGCTCAGCCGGGATCCCGAGCCATCCCGCGCGCCCATCGCCACCCGGACGCCTCTCGAACCTCAGCAGTTGCTGAACAACTACCGGCACTGACTGGTCATCGAGCCCGCGCCTCCGGAGCGCGAGCGCGAATCTCTCGATCAGGAGAGAATTCTTCGCCTCATCCAGTCGGCGCGTCTCGACATCCAGGCGCCGCGTCTCGAATTCGGGAAGGAACTTCTCGACGGAGCCCAGCCGCTTGCCGACGTCCGCTCCCGCTCTCTCGACGACCAGAGAAATCTTCTCGAATTCGAGAAGATTTCTCTGGAATTGTTGGCGGTGGAGAAGCCGTTGATTTCATGTGCGATTCGGCCGCCGACCTTTGGATCTCGAGCGTCGAAGAGCGACAGATGACCTGCTCGTACACATCATTGACCGCGAGACGAAAGATTCTGCCGTCTCGGATGTCGCGAATTTCAGATCGTCCCGTTGAAAATGTCGCTGACGGAAAATCTGCGATGTCCGAAGTCGCCACTTGTTTCTGTCGCCTGGCATCTCACGGCGAAGGCTGTGATTCGGCTCAATTCGGCAGGCACGGAGGCCTGCCGCCACCATCTTTTCTCTTCGGCTTTTGCCTTCTTGGTGGGTGCAACCGTGCAGCCGGCTTTGCCCGGCGATTCCGCTGACTCAGTTTTGGGTTTCTGGTTTCGTGGTTCGCAATTTTTCTGCATTCTCCTCAACCCGGAACCCGAGACCCGAAACCCGAGACCCGAAACCATGTGCGGTGCTTTGGTGGGCAAGGCCATCTGTCATAGACATCCCGCCCACCGCGGCGCTTGACTCGTGCCCCGTATTCAAGGTGCAGACTATTGGATGTCATACCCGCGAAAGCGGGAATCCGGGGTGAGATGGGAGCTGCTGCCGCACCAACTCCATCCTCTCTGCAACGATCAGGTGAGTCACACATCACCCACTCGATTCCCTGAAAAATATTCTAGACAAGAGAAACATTTCGTGTCATAGAGCACGCCATAACAACTGTGTTGGCGCGGCGAGTGTCGAGCTGGCGCTCGTCGTCGCACGAGAAGGAGGCGTGGCATGGCGGCAGCGAAGAAAGCGCGGCGAATGCAGCCGGCGCGGCGGACGAAGCCAGTGCGGCAACGGGCGCAAAATGGAAACGGTGCGACGGCGCCGAAGCGGCGGCGTACGGCAAGGGTTGAAACACTCGACATCGGCGCCGACGCCGTGCGGCATCTGGTGCGGGCACCCGCCGATTACGCCGGCATTGTGCGACAGTTCGCCGATGCATTGACGCGCACCAACTTCAAAGGCGAGATCTCGGCGTACAAGATCCGTACATTGTTGAGGCGCGGCGAACGCCTGGCGCAGCGCGCCGCAACCGCCGAGCACGCGGCGGTGCTTGCCGGCCGCCAGCGCATTGCGCACGATTCCAACCTGTGGGGGAACGTCCTGTCGACCTGGCGATTGATTGTGGCCGCGATGCCGAATCATCCGGAGCTCGAGGCGCCGTTCGCCTTCATGCAGGAGTACATGTCCATCGGCCGCCGCAAACCGCCGCCGAAGGCCCCGCCGGCGGCGTGAACACGATTTGCCTGGTGAAAGCCTTTCGCCACGATGCAATAACGCTTCTCACGCAGAGGCGCAGAGATGCAGAGCAGCGGGCGCAAAAGGAGTCCGAAATATCTCAATCAAGATCGTTGTGAATGAGATGGGCCACGGGGAAATGGGGCCAGGTCTGGAATTTGGAAATGTCGCTGACTTTCCACTTTCCAGACCTGACCCCGGCAAGGTATGCACCTTCTTGGCCTCACCGATCTTGAAGACGCGGCGCATCCACTCCTCGGTCTCATCGGGCTCGTTCTGATTTATTTGGCGCCATTGGGATTTGGGCTGCTTGGTCTTCTGTTGCTCATTTGGGCCGTACACAGCCGGCATTCAGAACTGCCGATGGTTCCGGCGGCAGTGCTTGGCGTAGTCTTTGGCGCGTGTCTGGTTGAAGCCTGGTGTGGCTGTCTCGCGTAGATGCGGATCTTTCGCGATGAATCGGGGACGCACGGTCAAGGTGGCCGAGTTCAGTCACTGGCTAAGACCAGGCCGAACAAACCGCTGCATGCAACGGCCAGAGGCGGCCCGCGCATGAGCGGCAGGTGTTCGGCTTGGACGACGCGCTCTGGGCACCGGCCACCGCATGGATTCGACGCGTGATGCGCGATCTGGCAGAGTGCGCGAATGGCGCTCCAGCGGTTCCAGATTTTGAGCGAAATAACCGGCGCCGAGCCGATCGCCGTCGGTCGTAGCATCAGGGATTTGCCGAGACTCCGGAAGCGGTACGGTCAGGGGCGTTGGCGAAAGATGAAGGGAGTGGCTACGATCCGACTTGCGAATGGTCGCGTGCGTCGCGCTGAGCTTCACTGGTACGAGGCGCATGGAATCGGCCGGACAGAGTTCAAGCGAAAGCGGTACATCGAGGAGGGCTGAGATGGCAAAAGCGCGAGTCCGATTTGCCCTGTGCATCGACAACTCCGACTACCCGGCCTCCCTGGAGCAGCACAAGGTCTACCGCGTGCTCCCCGATCGCGATGTCGAAAGCGACGGGGACCTGCGCGTGATCGACGAGAGCGGCGAGGACTACATTTACGAAGGTGATCGCTTCCTCTTGTTGGAGTTGCCCGACAAGACCGCTCGTCAGATGCGACGCTCGTTTGCGAGGCATGCCGAACATCAGCTTGCAGCGGACGCGCACAAAGACGCGCGCCGCTGAAGCACCGCGTTCGGCTTCAAAGTCATGACTGGTAATTTCAGAAATGGGCTGAGTTACCTACTGCAAGCCGTCGGGGGCCTCACCGCAGCGATTGGCCTTGCAGGTCTAGTAGTGGGCATACGCGCGCTGTGGGATGTGTCGCTGCCTCCGAATCGAGTGGAGTGCCTTGAAATGTTGAGAAGCGCCGCAAGGGCGTTAGCCCTGATCAGTGGAAAGTGGGGGATGTCGAACCAACGCATGCACGCGCCGCGCTCGGAGGCGCGCGCATGATGCCAGCGTTCGACGTTGACGGGCAAGAGTGTTTTGAGGTGGCGGCAAAGGGTTCGGCGGTTCTGCATGAAGAAATTTCTCCTCGGACTGGTATGCCTGGGGTGCGGCCTCTGGGATATATGGTCGGGGACGTCAGACGTTATCATTAGCCTCGCATGGTGGGTCGTGGTGAGCGGCGATCGAGCCAGCACTGTGGCGCGGTATCGGAGATCGCAGTGCTTATGCCGGCCATCCCCGACGCGTCGGCGGCATGTTGTTCAATTCGGATACGGTCCATCGAACACTTTGCGGGAGGAGTCCGCCCGGCGGTGCGTGGAGTATGGAATGCGGGACGTCGTCAACCAGCCGGCGTGCGGGCCGCGGATGACGTACCCCTCCGCCCAGATGTAATTGTCGAGGCCGCGCGCGTACAGCTCGACGGCGTATGGCGTGGGAGGATTCTGCACCCCGGGCTGCGGCGGCCAGCGGTGTCCGTGGAAATAGGCGTCCGGCCAGACCTCCGGCTTATCGGCGGGCATCAGCCCATCGACGATCAGGGTCCGTGACTGGTCGCCATCGCGGCCCAGGTAGGCCGCAACCGAGTGCGCGGCCGTTCCGGCGCACCAGCGGACGTGCCCGAAGCGCGTCCGACCCGCGTTGCGGAAAATCGCACCGATCATATCCGTGGCACGCACGCAATCGAGCTCACGCTTCTCCAGTGCGTCGCGCAGCGTCCACGTGACACCGTAGTGTTCCGGCCGGCCAAGAAACTCGTTGGTCCAGCGCCATGCCGCCATCAGCGCGTCCTGATCAGAAGCGGTGGCGGGAATCGTATCGGCGGCGTCGAGCAACTGCGGCTGAAAGCGATCGGCCCATTCGAGCCCGGCAAATGAGTGCCCACGGTACATCAGCGAGCTCATCAATTCTCCAATCGTTGCGTGGGGGTGAATGGCGTCGAGCCGCTGCAGGACCAAGGACTCAGCGGCCACCGTGTCCGCTGTTTGCGCATGGAAAAGCATGCCGATCAAATAGCTGTGCTCAAACGGACTGCGGGCCGCCTGCTCCCATGTCGCTTGGTTCGCGGGTGACAGGACACTCTCGAGCCGCAGGTAGACTTCGCGTACGCCGGGCGGCACCCACAACGAACCGGCCGTCAGATTGCGATCGCCCGCGATCTCCTCCTGGCGAGCCGACGGCATCGAGAACAACCGCTCGGCTTGACGCTCGACCTCGTAATAGTTTCCGCTGCCGTTGAGGCTCAGGGTCCCCGCGGGGAACATGCTGATCGCGGTCATCGGATCGTAGGGACCCGGTATCGTTTGGGGCGATTGGAACATTTCGGCGCAGTCATTCTGAAAGCGCAGCGCCAGCAGCTGATTCTCGACCAGGAACCCGAGCCAGCGGTGCAGGTCATCCAGCGAGAACGCGGCCGCCGCCAGCTCACCCGCCCAGCGTTTGGTTCCCGTGAGGTCCTTCGCCGCGACGGCGCGATCCAGCTCACGCAGGCAGTAGCTTGGCCAATCGTCGCCGGCCGTGACCCCCACCGGATCGACGCCGTCCGGCCACCGCGTCCAGGAGCTCACGATCGCGGCGAACCGCTGCGCGTTCTCGGCCAGCTCGTGCGCATGCAGCGCCACGGGTTCGTTGAGCACCGCTTCATTTTCCAGGTACGACTTGAGCCTTCCCTGATGCCACGCGAAATCCACCTGCGGCGACGTGTTGCCCTGGCGTCCGAGTGTATAGAGCGTCGCGATCCTGGTGCCTGGGCCTCCGTCATAGTCGCCGACGATATTTGGCAACACCTCATGCACGTCGCCGGTGCGCCCCGCGGTTACGCAACTGGGGCCGCGCGGATCACGACTGCCCAGCAGCACGGGCCGGCTGGCGCGCATGCTCGAGGCGACCATCGACGCCAGCTCGGCGAGCTCCAGCGACGGCCGGACCGCAGGGGCGGGCGCGTCTTCCGCGGTCACTTGCAAGGCGTGCGCCGGCAGGAGCGTCTGTATCGTCCACCCCAGGCCCGCAAACAGGCAACTGATCCCCACGCCCACCGCAATCATCTGACGCAGCCGGCGAAACCCACGCGGCCGGGGCGCGTGCATCTTGAGCTCCTCGAGCAGCATGCTGAACGCCAGGAGAACTCCCAACCAGATCCCGACATTCCACAGATCTTCGGTCAGCGAGAACGGTTGGGTGCGCGCAACGGTCAGGCTGACGGCGGCAGTGAGGATGCAGAACACGCGGCCGAACCGGCGGGAGCCGAACCACGTCGCGGTGCTCACCGGCAGCAGATAGACCAACGTGAGTGAGACGTGCTTACCCGAAACATAGTCGAGCCAACCGATGCATCCGAGTAGCGTGAACGCAACGACAGCCGTGCGCACTGGAGACCAGCGCAGCGACGGCTTACCAAGCGATCCTTCATTTCTCCCGGGCATCTGAGACCTGCTTCACGCACCACCGATAACCAACGAAGCCCTCCGTCACCAGTCGCGACCCACCAGTATGTGGGGTGGAGTCGCCCCCTTTGCTCGCCTTCCCCTGTCGTTGCATCCGTTCAATTCTCGTCGAGCCGGTCACATTTGCCCAGTCCACAATTTCGGGGATGAATGCGCGCTGGGTTTCGGCTGACGCGCAGTCGGAACCCTGGCGACCGTGTTTGACAGCGACGCTCCAACGCTCCATGGTACGTTTCCGTGCGCATGAAGAGGAGGTACATGTGACCCGTAAGCGGCGCCGAAAACTCTCCCGTCGTCAGTTCATCAAAGGAAGCGTTGCCGCCGGGTTGGCGACCACGCTTCCGGGACTCTTGCTGGGTTGCGGTGAAAGCGAAACCACCGGCCCGGCACCCACCCCAAGTCCCGCGCCCACTCCGACGCCGGGACGCGCCGCGCGCGAGCAGCGCACATTGCATTTCGATCTGTCGCCCAACGGTGCGGTCGACGAGGCCTTCCTGCTGGTCCTCAACAGCACCTCGTATCGCGCCAGACTGCAGCCGCACGACGCCGCCTCGCGGCAGCGCTTCCGCGAAACCACGCCCGAGCTGCGCCTGGTGGCAGACGCGAACCTGACGCACTATCTCGAGGACGTCGACCTGCCCGCAGATGCGCTGCAGCTGGTCACGGTGTTCGGCGCCGCCAACGGTGAACCGGCCTTGCTCGGCGCCTACATCAACATCCCGTCGGCAACGCTGCAGGCGTACGCGACGCGGGCGCTCGACGGCGAGGCAAGCCTGCCCGTCGCACTGATGAATCGTTACGACACCGCGGCCACCGCGGCGGCGCTCACGGGTACCCTGGTGTTCAGCAATGCCTACGTCACGCCGCTCACCGCCGCAGTGGCGCTGTGCTTTCATCATCCGGAGGTGATGAACCTCAACACCACGCTCGGCGCCAACACCCTCATCGCGTTCATCCAGAATCTGCCCAGCGACTGCACCGATCCGAATCAAGGATGCAAATTCGTCGATCCTCTCGCCTTGTTCATCGCCGAGCACATGCCGGCGACGACGACCCCGGGCGGCTGGGCGACGCTGGTGGAGCAGACCTATGCGAACGGCCAGCCGGTGCTCGATCAGAACGGCAACCAGGTGTACCGCTACGATCTCACCGACGACACCCTCAGCATGATGGCGCGCCCGGTCCAGGAGGTGCTGAAGGCGATCTTCGACAATCAGCAATACGAAGGCAGCAACTGGAACGCGACCAAAGGACTTGCCAACGTCGAGCAGGCCGTCGCGGCAACTGCGCTGCGTCCAGGGCTCGTTCAGGGGGACTCGTTCGTCGTGCAGGCCTCGCTGCCCGTGGGCTCGACGCACAACGGCATCGAGTTCATCAGCCTCAGCGTGCCCGACCCCACCACTCGCAGCGTGCAACTCACCATCAAGAACCGCTATCTGCGCTGGCTCCGCGCCTACGCGGAGTATTTCACCCCCGCAGGCGTGGCGTTGCCGGTCATGAATCCCGACGACGACGACACCAGCCGGGCAAAGTTCATCACCGAGATCACCAGCAACAATCAGATCATGGGCATTCCGCTCATGGGCAACGACGTCAGCAGCACGAACCTCGATTTTGAAATGCCCGCGGCGGCGAGCAAAGCGCGCATCATCATCGGCAGCCTCGGCCTCGGCGGCGATGCCTTTTGCCCCGAGGCGCTCGTGGGGTCCGCGCTGACGCTGGCGTTCAACATTGGCGTGCCGACACTGCTGCTTGCCTGGGGTATCGGCGAGACCGCATCGTCAGGCATCAGCGTCCTCGCGGACAACCAGGAACTGCGGAAGGCCATTGTAAGTACGTTGCGCAGCTTCCTCATAGGCAACGGCATCAGCTACGGCATCGGCATCTATGGATCGGACACGTCGCAGAATGCCATCTGCTTCATTTCCGCGCTGGCCAACAGCGTGATCCAGGCCCTCCTCGAAGCGGCGCCGCTGTTCGTGCAATACCTCGCCATCAAAAGCATTGGCAACGCGGTTGTCGCCGTACCCATCGTCGGCTGGATACTCAAGGGGCTCGAGATCGCCGCGGCGTTGGCGGCAATTGCCGTGACCATCGGCGAGGTGTTGTCCAGCAAGGCGCTGACCTACAACGACATCACGCTTTCGCTCGACATCCAGGTTACGATCGAGCACGATCCCGAGGGCTTCAGTTTCCCGCCCGAGGCGGACATGTATGAGGTGACCGCAACGTTGAACAAGGTCCCGCCTTTCAAAGTCAGCGGGATGATCGAACCCCCCGACGGCCAGCGCACGGCCCCGATCGTCGTGACGATCGCCAACGTTCCCTCCGGGGGCACAGTAACCATCGACGTCGTCTTGAAGAGTACCACCGGCTGGATCGCCGCGACTGCGAGCATCGGGCCGCTGGCGGCCACGCCGGAGGCCGCGGGCGATGTCACCGTGATGGTGAAGAACAATCTCGTGCCGCTCACGGCGCAAACGCAATACCAGCACAGCCTGAAGCTCGAGTACCAGAACGGCGCGCATGTCTGGACGCCGACGCCGGCGCCGACGGCCACGGTGGCGGCGCTGGCGTGTTCCGCCAACGACACGCTGTGCCAGCTCGGGCAGCTGACCATCAGCCCACGCACCGGCATGATCGGCTACGCGTGGCGCACCGGCGCACTGGGTGTCGGGCAATGCGGCGGCGGCCCCGGCGGCGTGCTCTTCGCCTTCCAAAACGTTTTCGCCGCGGCACCACCCGACAGCGGGCTCAAGTTTTCGGGGTGCGGCTTCACCTTCCCCGCGGGGCTAACCTACGATCCGCAAGGACCGCCGTCGGGGACAGGGAACAATTTCTACTTCGAGCCCGCGTCTGACGGCAACGGCTACTACCTGCGCAGCGTCACTCTAGACAGCACCACCCCGTTCAACCTCCAGCAAGCAACCAGCTGGGGTCGCTTCACGCAGGTGCTCAATTCGATTGCCGCCCACCCGACCGGTTACGTCGTCGGCGTCGCGGCCGGGACGCACAAGATGGAGATCCTCGAGTTGCCGGACGGTGCCATGCCCGACGCGAAGCCGGCGCTCGCGCCGTGGGCCACCATGCGCTCCGGGCTCGGGACGCGACCGGGGCTGATGAACACGCCAGTCGCCGTCGCGGTGAGCAACGGCGCCGTGGTCGTCCTCGAGCAAGGCAACCGCCGTCTACAAGCGTTCGACCTTTCGGCCAACCCCGTGGACTTCTTCGCCGGCAAGACCAGCCCACTCGCCCCGTTGATGAACGAGTCGAGCAGTGTCGTCTACGTCGATCTCGGCAGCGACGCCATCGGCTACCTCTACGTGCTGTCGTACGTCAACAACGGCGCGACGGCGGCGGACTACCGTCTCGATATCTACGATCCCGAAGGGACGTTCCTGGTGCGCACCACCGGCCTCGCCGCCGGCGGGATGAAGGTCGATCCGTTCCGCACCGTGTACGCGCTCAACTACGAAAGCGTCGCCGGCGCGACGCGCGTCGAGCCATCGCTGTCACAGTGGCTGCCCTCGACCCCGGGGACGTGAGCCGGAGGACTATGCGCCTGTCTCAAAATCCAGGGGACGACAGACGACAGATGTGGTGGTGACGCGCAGCACCCTTCTGCTGGGTAGTGTCTCCGTTTGAATTCTTGGAGTTTCCACCGCCGCCGCTTCAGCGCGCTCGGCTAGTGTACCAATTCGCCTGCAGCTGATCGACGTCCACGCTCGTCAGGAGCGTCCCCGCCGCGCCAACGGCACGATACCCACGAGAGCGAGCGCGCCGATGAGCAAAGCCAGTCCACGCGGGGACAGCGCTGGCGTGGGCGCCGCTTGGATGCATCGCCCTTCCTGCCCTGGAAGCGCGCACTGGCCCGGTGGCGGGCACGCACTGATGCAACATACCCCGTCCACACAAAACCCTGAGGTGCAGTTGCCGCCGATCACGCACGGATCGCCCGGAGGCGCCGGCGTCTGCGTCGGCGTAACAGTCTGCGTCGCGGTGACGGTCGACGATGCAGTTGCCGTTGGCGTGCTCGTTGGCGTGTTTGTTGGCGTGCTCGTTGGAGTATTCGTTGGCGTGCTCGTTGGAGTATTCGTTGGAGTGTTCGTTGGCGTGTTCGTTGGGGTGTTCGTCGGGGTGTTCGTCGGGGTGTTCGTCGGGGTGTTCGTCGGGGAGGGCGTGTCCGTGGCCTCTACAATCGGTGTATCGCTTGGCGTCGCGGCTGGTGTCGACGTCGTTGTCGGGCTTGGTGATGGCCCAGCTGGGCTACATTCAGCGGTGGCAACGCAAAAGCCCGCGTCGTTGTCAGTGACCAGTGCACCGGTGGTTGCGTTGTAGGTGCAAAAGAAATCGTTGGGATTCTCCCCCGCGAACGCAGGGTATGAGCAAAATATAGGGTCCATACTCGTGTCGGATACCCCAAGGGGGAATCCCGCGTTATCGGAGGGGGGACATGCGCACTGGGAAGCACCACCGGCAAGCACGCGGCCAGGCAACAAGAGGGAGAGCACGGCCACACCTGCCCAGACAATCCATTTCGCTGCCAGATTCATTGGTATCCTCCAGAGTCTGTGACCCTACGGACTTTTGTGCTTGCCTTATCAGGATAGGGGGCTGCGTTCAAGCTGTCCCGCGCGGCGGTGGTGTCCTACCGCGAGGCGTGTGTCGATCACTACCGCTATCCCTTCTGGAGTTGGAACTTGCACCGGCACGGGAAGCGCTACGTACCGCCGCCGGATTTTTGGATACTGGTTCCTGATCGATGAGCTCATGAGTTGCGCAGGCCGGCGCTCCTTGGCCCGTCAAAATTGCGGTACGGGAGAGGGTAGGGTGAGGGTAGGGTGAGGGCCACAAGCTTGAAATCCCCCGTTCGTTGCCGTTCGGTTTCAGCTTGACACCAGCGGGACGTGTGCCGTATTAGCTGCGCGCCTGAGTCGTGTCAGGCCTCTGGAGGTGATGCGATGCTGCGCCAGCTTTCGAACGTTCTGCCGCTCGCCGTTCTCGCCGCCGTCGCCTTGACGGTATTAGCACATGCGGACGACGCGCAGAAACACGTGTGGATCCCGCCGGTCGACGTCACCCAGGCGCTGAAGATCACGATGGAGACCAAAGCCACCGAGGCCCTCCTCAAGAAAGCGGACGAGCAATGCTTCGATACGGACTGCCACAAGCAGCTCGAGGAGTGTCGCAAGGCGCTGGCGACATGCGTGATCGTCCCGTCGAAGGCTTCGGTGCACGAACAGGAGATGGAAAACAATTAGGGACCTGCGGTCGACGTCTCATCTATGGACCGCTCCCGTTGGTCGCTGCGAATTTCCAAGTCCGACAGGCTGCTAGGCCCGCGGCCGGCGCCTTTTCTATGGGCCGTTCCCCCCTTCGGGGAGCCTCAGGACAGGATTGGTCGCTGGGCAGTGCCGTTGCGAAGATTTGGCTGGCGCACAAGGTACGCGCTCTCGCGTTTTACAAATCGATGCATAACCTCGGTTCCTCGCGCAGGCTTTGAAACCGCAAAAGGAGGGCATGAACATGATGAGACTCGGCTTGATGATGGTGGTGGTGCTCGCTGCCGCCTGGGGCACGGCTACAAAGGTGTCGGCCGAGCCGCAAAAGATTCCGGAGGGCTGCGCGCAGATCGTTGCCGTGCTGGATCAGGGCGGTGGTGCGCTCAGTCCGGATGAGGTCGCCAAGAAGACAGGCACGGATGTCGAGACGGTGCGCAACTGCACCGATCTCTGGCGCCGGACATTGAAGGATGCTCCCGCACCGGCCGGTGCACGCGCCACAGACCAGCCGGTGCCGACGGGTTGCCTCCAGGTCGTGGCGGCACTGGATGCGAGTGGCGGTGCGCTCAGTCCTGATGAAATCGCCAAGAAGACGAGCACCGATGTTGAAACCGTGCGGAGCTGCACCGACCTTTGGCGCCGCACCATGAAGGGCGGCGCGCATCCGTAGGGCCTGCGGCCGGCGTCTTTTCTATGGACCGCTCCCCGTTAGGTCGCTGCACACTTCCAAGTCCGACAGGCTGCCAGGCTTCCGAGAAGATTCAAGGGAGCCCTGCTGGACCGTGGCGCCCGATTCGGGTATTCACCCGCCCGATATGCCGCGCGCGCGTCGGTTGATTGCAGGTTTCGCTGGGACACGCACCGCTGGTGCCAAACTGGCTCACACCTAAAAAGGAGAACAACGCAGATGCATAACAGGAAAACGCAAGCGATGATGACGGCGGCCGTGTGTCTCACTCTGGGGATCGCTGGCTGCGCGGCGAAGGAAGCCGCGCCACCTCCCCCGCCGCCGCCGGCTGCCAGCGCACCACTGCCGAGCGGCACCGTAGGCGAGAACCTCGTGACGGCGACGGCGACGGTGAAAGCCATCGATCAGAAGACGCGCATGGTCACGGTGCAGAGCCCGGAGGGCAAGCTGATCAAGTTCCGCGCCAGCGATGAGATCCGCAACCTGCCGCAGGTGAAAGTGGGAGACCTGGTCACGGTGAGTTACTATGAGTCGCTCGCGTATGAGGTCATGCGGCCCGGGAGCGGCACACCGGGTGCCGCCGTTGCCGAGGAGATCGGGCGCGCCAAGGCCGGTGAGAAGCCCGGCGCCGCAGGTGCACGCGTGATGACGGTGACGGCAACCATCGCGGGAATTGACAAGTCAGGCGGCACGGTGACGTTGCGTGGCCCCGACGGCAACGATGCGACCATCAAAGTTCGCCACCCGGAGAAACTGAACCAGGTGGCGATCGGTGATCTGGTCAACATCACCTACACCGAGGCCATCGGTGTCTCGGTCGATGCGCCCAGCAAGAAGTAGTCGAGTCGATCTACGCTCGGGACTCTGCCATGTGGCACCTAAGTTTGATGTGGATTGCGCTCGTGACGCCGCTGATCGCACACGCGGCCGATCCCCAGTCGGATGAGATGGTGAACAACCCGCCGTTTGCGCACTGGTCCAGTTTCCCAGTCGGCACCAGGGTCACCCAGAAGGAAACGGTGACGCTGCCCGACGGTGCGAAACTGCAGATGGTGAAGACCTATAAATTGCTGAAGAAAGCCAAGGACAAGGTAGTGGTCGAAGGGAAGTTTACCCAGACCGGGGCGGCGGGATCGAACACGACCACTTCCGTCGACAGCTACCCGGCGCGCGTGAAACGGCAGGAAGTCGATACCCCATCTTCAATGGCCTCGGTCACTGAAGGTAAGGAAACGGTCGACGTGAAGGGCAAACCCGTCGAGGCCGAATGGGTGCAAGCGGTCGTGCAATCCGGCGACGAGGTTTTCACAGAGAAGGTGTGGACCGCGCAGCACATTCCAGGCGGCATCATCAAGCAGACCTTGGTCAAGAAGAAGGGTGATAAGGTTGTCTCGGAATCGGTGTTGGAAATGGTCGAATACAAGTGAGCTCGCGAAACTCGACGCTTGGAGCCGACGAAAGGAGCACCGCCGTGGATGCGAAGAAACTGCGCGCACGTCGCCTGACCAAAGACAGATTGGCCAGCCTGCTCACGGCCGGCGCCGGTAGCCTGGTGCTGGCCACTACGGTGATGACGGCACCCGCCGCGGCGTCGCCGCCGCCGTCGCGCCAACCCGTACTGCAGCGCGCCGACGACGTCCGTACCAAGCTTACCGCTCCCGACAGCAATCCCCAGCTCACGGACAAGCCTGCGACGCAGTTGGCGTGGTGGCGCAATTGGGGAAACGGCGGCTGGGGCCCTCATCCGTATTGGCACAATTGGCCGAACTGGCGGAACTGGCACAACTGGGGCAACTGGCGGAACTACTGACGAGGCACGCCTCAACCAAACGCAGCAGTGCGCCTCGCGCAGATGGCTGATCGCAGATGGCTCTGACTATCAGCGATACGCCATCTGCCATCAGCGGGCCTATCGGCCCGCTGGATCTGCTCGTCATCCAACCGACTCCGTTCTGCAATCTCGACTGCACCTACTGCTATCTGCCGGATCGGCTCAACAAGAAACAGATCAGTGCGACGGTGCTCGATGCGCTGTTCCGGCGGGTCTTTGAAAGCGACATCGTCGGCGGCGGCTTCACGGTAGTTTGGCATGCCGGCGAACCACTGGTGCTGCCGCCGCAGTTCTACGCCGATGCCTTTGAAACCATTACCCGGCACAACCACGCCCGTGTACCGGTGCGCCACGCGTTGCAGACGAACGCGACGCTCCTCAATCACGCGTGGTGCGGGCTCATCAAGCAGCATGATCTGCATATCGGTGTCAGCGTGGACGGCCCCGATTTCCTCAACGACCGCTGCCGCACAACGCGTCGCGGCGGTGGAACGCACCGGCGGGTGATGCAGGGCATCGAGACACTGCGTCGCCACCACGTTGCCTTCCACGTCATCACCGTCCTGACACAGGCTGCGCTCGACTACCCGGATGAGCTCTATGCGTTCTACGTTGAGAACGGTATCGACCATGTCGGCTTCAATATCGAAGAGATCGAAGGTCCCAACGAGCACTCATCGCTGTCGGCAGCGGACACGGATCAGCGCTACCGCCGCTTCATGTCACGCTTCTTCGACCTCGTCGCCGCGGGGGGCCACGGCCTGCGCGTCCGCGAATTCGACTCGACGGCGAGTGCGTTGCTGCACGACGGCACGACACACCCGCCGCGGACACATGAGACCGTGCCGTTTGCCATCATTTCTGTCGATTGCGAGGGCAACTTCAGCTCCTTTTCGCCCGAGCTGCTGGGATTGCGTAGCGCCCCCTATGGTGACTTCGTGCTCGGAAATGTCGCCGTCGATTCGCTGGCCGCAGCCGCCGCATCACCGCGTTTCGCCGCCATGCACGCGGACATTGCGGCCGGCGTCGAGCGTTGCCGACGGCAGTGCTCGTACTTCGCTTTCTGTGGCGGCGGCGCGCCGGTCAACAAGTACTTCGAGAACGGTTCGTTCGATTCCACCGAAACGCTCTTCTGCCGGCTGAATCGCAAGGCGCTGGTCGACGTCCTGCTCGACAAGCTGCAGCCACAGGCCGACGAGCGCCGGCGCGAGGACTCGTGAATCTGCACGCGGGCTTCCCGTTCCGTGTCGCGCCGCGGTTTCACAGCCACCTCGCGTGGACTGAGCGTCTGCAGGTCAACAGCGGGGTCGAAAGTGTCGGTGAGTGCTTCTATGCGCGCGGCGACTGGCGCGCGCCCGATGCGCAAGAATTGGCGCTGTTGCTGGGCGCCGACGCGACCGCCGTTTGGGATGCGGAGGCCGTACTGCCGTCCTCACCTGCGGCGCTGCTCACGCTTCCCTCGCATCTGCGGGCTGCGTGGTGGTCGGTCGCCGAAGGGGGGCTGCGCCCCGCGTCGGTGCGGCGCGACCGCTCCCCGTTGGGTCGCTATGCGCTGCCGTCGCCAGCCCCTGACTCCAGTGCGGCAGGTTCGCGGTCGCCAACGGCGAGCGATGACAGATTCGACGACTTCGTCGCTGGGGTGATCGAGTTCCTACGTTTCAAGCGGCTGCCGCTGCCCGAGCGCTGCCAGTTCGATGTCGTCGCCAGCCGGCCCGGCCAGCGCTCGACGCGTCTGGACCCCACAGGAGCGCTGGCTGGACTGCGCGTCAACTGTACGCCCGCGGCCAGCGCGCCGCCAGGCAAGCGCCTGGTCGCAACTATGAATCTGGGGGACGAAGCCACGCACGTGGTGCTTCTCAACCTGCTGCCTACGGCTATCGCGGCGCTACTTCCCGTCGCGGAACGCTTGCCTGTTGCCGACTCGAACGCACTGGCGCTATGGGCCGATTTTCTGGCTACGGTTTCCGACTACCCACTCGTACGCGTGCGGCTGGACCCCGGCGACGGCCTCTGGCTACCCGATGGTCCGGTGGTCTACGACGGCGATACGCTGGGAAAGCGGGACATCGACGTCGCCCTGATGATTCAAACCGCGGGACGATCGTAGCGTCGTCCGTCGAATTGCCCCGGCCGCGTGGCCGACAATTTCCGGGAAATTGCCGGAAACTTTCCGGACTTGAGACATGAAGCGAGCCAGCTTGAGGGTCTGTATGATCCGGCGCAGTCGCGTCGGTACATGGTCAGTCAGGAACGGGTGATGGGCGCAAACGCCCTGGGTTGCCTCGCAAGAGGAGAAAGGGGATTCACATGCGTTTTCGGCGGATGGTAATGGGTGTTGTCGCTGCCTCGATGATGTTGGGGGCGACGGGTGCGATCGCGGAAAGCAGCGGTGCAAAGAAGCCGCTGGGCAAGATGACGTGCGAGGATTTTCTCGCCGTTGACGACACCTTCAAGCCGAAGGTGGTGTACTGGGCGGTGGCGTATGCCAAGGGCGGCAAGCCCGAGGCCGCAGTCATCGACGTCGAAGGGACTGATCAGATGACCCCGATGCTGATCGAAGACTGCAAGGCGAAGCCGAAGGAATCGTTCTGGAAGAAAGTAAAGGCGGAAGTCAAGAAGATCGAGAAGAAGATGTGATCCGGCAGTGCGCGCCGCATCCCCCGAGGCATGCGGCGCGCACTGTATGCGATTGACATTCCGGACGATGCCCGGCGGCCGGCAGGCCCGCCGGGTTCGTCTTTTTCGCTTCAGAGGCCTTGCCCCCGGAAGACCACGGTACCCGCAGGCTCCGCATCGCGGGCTTGGAAGCGCCTAGCGACCCAACGGGGAGCGGACCATAGAAAGGACGCCGAACCGCAGGTCCCGCACGTCCAGGTCCGGGTTGCGCGGCCGTGTGGTTGTAGGCAGCATTGCCCGGCATCATGCGCCGCAACTGGTCACTCATCGTCATCGCCTTCATTGCCACCCTCCCCGGGATCGTGCTGCGTGTCGGTGGCTCGCACGTGGCTGCGGGCATCGAGGCGCTGGTGTTCGGCATTGCGATTCTTGGTGGTGCGTTCTTGCTCACCTGGGCGGCCGAGGTGGCGGAGATGGACATCTCGCAGGGGCTGGCGCTGGCGTTCCTGGCGTTGGTGGCGGTCCTGCCTGAGTACGCCGTCGATCTATATTTCGCCGGGAAGGCGGCGACCCATCCGGAGTATACGGCGTACGCGACCGCAAACATGACCGGCGCGAACCGGTTGCTGATCGGCGTGGCCTGGCCGGTGATTGTCGTGCTGTACTGGTTGCGCACGCGCCGGCGCGAGTTGGAGCTGCCGGCGAACCGCGCCGTCGAGATTGTCTTTCTGACGGCGGCGACGGTGTACTCGTTCGTCATTCCGCTCAAGGGGACGCTTTCCCTCCTCGATACCGCGGTGCTCGTCGGGCTGTTCGTCGGCTACATGTGGCGCATGGCACGATCGGAGGCTGGTGAGCCCGATCTCGTCGGTCCGGCATTGGCATTGGCGACATTGCGGACGCGCAACCGTCGGGCCATGGTGATTGCCTTCTTCGTGTTTTCAGCGATCGTCATTCTGGCCTCGGCGGAACCGTTTGCGGAAGCGTTGATCCATCTGGGCCGTGGATACGGCATCGACGAGTTTCTCCTGGTGCAGTGGTTGGCCCCGCTGGCCTCCGAAGCGCCGGAGATTGTGATAGCTTGCATTCTCACCACCAAGGGCGACGCGCAGGCGGGCATGGGCGCAATGGTGTCGTCGAAGGTCAATCAGTGGACGTTGCTGGTGGGCACGTTGCCGTTGGTGTACAGCGTCGCCCTCGGCCACCCGGGGGCGTTGCATCTCGACGACCGTCAAGTCGAGGAGATCCTGCTCACCGCGACGCAGTCGCTGTTCGGGCTGGCGGTGTTGTGCAACATGACGCTCTCGTTGGGCGAGGCGGCGATCCTGTTCGTGCTATTCGCCGCGCAACTCTTCTTCCCGAATCCAACCGTGCGCTACGGTTTCTGTCTGGTCTACGCGACGCTTGCGGTGACGTTGCTGATGCGCAAGCGCAGTGATGCGTTGCGCCTGTTCCGCGCCGGCCTCCGGCGACCGCCGGCGCGCCATTAGTGGACTGCCGCGCTGTCATAAGTCGTCGTGCGGTCGTGTTACCTTGACTTGAATGCGACCATCGCATAAGTGGCACACGATGATGAACGGCGCACGCCGCGGGCGCTGAAAAGGGGCGCACGCACCGGAGTGGGCCATCACGTGAATCCATGACAGAGCAGTACCTCCCGGTCCTCGTGACCTTCGTGTTCACCGCCGCGGTCGTGGGGCTCATGGTGTCGCTCGGCCGCTTGCTGGGCCCGCATAGCGCGAACGCGCAAGACAACGCGCAAAAGGGCGAGGCCTTCGAATGCGGCAACCCGCCCAGCGGCAGTGCCTGGGGCCGCTTCTCGGTCAAGTTCTACCTGACCGCCATTTTGTTCATCGTCTTCGATGTCGAAGTCGTCTTCCTCTATCCGTGGGCGGTGCTGTTTCGTCGGCTGGGGTGGTTTGGCTTCGCGGAAATGATGGTGTTCGTTGCGGTCCTGGGCATTGCGTTGTTGTACGTGTGGCGCAAGGGAGCGCTCGAATGGGACTGAGAGGAGAAACGCAAAATTCAAAAGGCAAAACGCAAAAGGCAAAATGAATGGAACCTGCCTTTGAGATCGAGTGTGAGCCCCTTTTGACTTTTGCATTTTACGTTTTGCCTTTTGCCTTGGCTCGACCGTTTGCGTGGGTTGCGGGCCCACAGGCGCGTTTGGCGCCGACTGTCGCCGGTCGTTGATTATCGAGCCCGTTCTCGTAACGCCGCCGTACATGGTAATCGACCTTCTCATTGCCGTCATCAAAGCGCTGATCGTGATCGGCATGGTGTTGCCGCTTGCCGGCATTCTCGGCTGGGTCGAGCGTAAAGGCAGCGCGTTGATTCAGGATCGCATCGGGGCGAATCGCGCCAGCATCTTCGGCTTTGCCGGCGCCGGCTTGGTCAATACGCTGATGGCGGATCCGTTGAAGTTCCTCACCAAGGAAGACGTGATTCCCGCCGGCGTCGATCGCCTGCTGCACACGCTGGCGCCCTGCGTCAACCTCTTCCCCGCGATCGTCGCCTTCGCCGCCATTCCATTCGGCGATGTTTACGAGGTTGGCGATCGGGTGATCAACCTGCAGGCGGTGGGACTCAACGTCGGCATCCTCTACGTGTTGGCGATGCTGTCGCTCGGTGTGTACGGCGTAGTGTTGGCCGGCTGGGCATCGAACAACCGTTTTTCGCTGCTCGGTGGGATTCGCGGCTCGGCGCAGATGATCTCATACGAGCTCGGAATGGGCTTGGCGATCGTCGCCATGGTGATGACGTTCGGGACGCTCGACTTGCAGGAGATGGTGCGGGCGCAGGGGCATCTGATCCTCGGCTGGATCCCGGCCTGGGGTATTCTCTATCAACCGGTGGCGTTCCTGCTCTTCTTGACTGCCGGGATTGCCGAGAGCAAGCGGGTGCCGTTCGATCTGCCGGAGGGTGAGTCGGAGCTGGTGGCCGGATTCTTCACGGAGTACTCGGGGATCAAGTATTTGATGTTTTTCATGACCGACTTCGTTGACGTCGCGGTGGTGGCCGGACTGGTGACGACGCTGTTCTTCGGCGGCTGGCAGATTCCGTATTTGATGCGCGACGGGTTCCATCTGCCCTGGGGCGCGGTCGTGGCGCTCCCGCAGATCGTCGTCGTGCTGCTGCGGCTCGTCGCGTTCATGGTGAAGGTGATTTTCTTCTGTTGGGTGCAGGTGCTGATTCGCTGGTCGTTGCCGCGTTTCCGCTACGACCAGGTGATGCGATTGGGCTGGAAAGGGCTGCTGCCGATCGCATTGCTCAACGTGTTGGCCACCGCGGTGGTGGTCTTGGCGCTGCAAGGGTGAAATGAGCCCGGTGTTGTTCGGTATTCTCGCGGCTTTGTTGATCGCTTCGGCGCTCGGTGTCGTGCTGTCGGCGAGCCCGATTCGCAGCGCGTTGTCCTTGGTGCTGACGCTGTTCTTTATCGCCGTGCAGTTTCTGTTTCTCGATGCGCAGCTGGTGGCGGCGTTGCAGGTGGTGGTGTACGCCGGCGCCATCATGGTCCTCTTCTTGTTCGTGATCATGCTGCTCAATCTTCAAGAAGAGCCGCAAGCCATCGCGCGGCTCGGGCAGCGCGCCGCCGCCGTGTTCCTCGGCTCGCTGTTTCTGCTCGCGGCGGTCCACTTCCTCGCCAAACCCGGGATCGGTGCCGGCACCGGCATGGCCGGCGCGGTACCGGCGACCTTCGGCAGTACCGAGTTACTGGCGGAGACGCTGTTCACGCGCTTTCTCTTTGCCTTCGAGATCACTTCGGTGCTGCTGTTGGTGGCGGTCATTGGGGCCGTGGTCCTCGCCAAGAAGACGCTGACATGACGGTCGTCCCCATCAATTGGTATCTGATCCTCGGCGCCGTGCTGTTCACCATCGGTGTCATCGGTGTGCTGGTGCGCCGCAACGTCATCGTCATCTTCATGTCGATCGAGTTGATGCTCAACGCGGTGAATCTCGTGTTCGTCGCGCTGTCGCGGCAATTGCACGTGATGGACGGACAGGTCGTGGTGTTCTTTGTCATGACCGTCGCCGCGGCCGAGGCGGCCGTCGGCCTGGCGATCATCATTTCGACGTTCCGCAACCGCGAAACCGTGAACGCGGACGAGCTCAACCTGCTGCGCTGGTAAACCGATGCATGCTGCCGCCGCGACGCACGTGAGCTACCTCTGGCTGATTCCGGCCCTGCCGGCGCTCGGCGTGCTGTTCAACATCTTTCTCGGGCCGCGCCTGGGCAAGGGCGCGGTGAGTGTGGTGGCGCCGGGTGTCGTTGGCGGCGCGTTCATTGTCGGCTGCTACGCGTTCATGCAACTGCACGACGGCGGGCTGGTGCAAAACGTCTATCCATGGATTCATGCCGGCACGCTGCAAGTCGATGTCAACTTCCGCATCGACGCGTTGTCAGCGGTGATGGTGCTGATCGTCAGCGGCGTCGGCTTCCTCATCCACGTCTACTCCGTCGGCTACATGGCCGAGGATCCGAGCTTCGTGCGCTATTTCGTCTACCTCAACCTGTTCACCTTCGCGATGCTGACGCTAGTGCTCGCCGACAACCTGCCTTTGCTGTTCGTCGGCTGGGAAGGCGTTGGGCTGTGTTCGTACCTGCTCATCGGCTTCTGGTACGACAAGGAGGCCAACGCCAGCGCCGGCAAGAAGGCGTTCGTCGTCAACCGCATCGGCGATGCAGCGTTTCTGCTCGGCATGTTTCTGCTCTTCTGGAACCTGGGCACCGGGGCGCATGGGCTCAGCTTCGGGGAGATCGCCGCGCACGCCAAGAAGATTCCGATCGACACGGTGACCACGATCACCTTGCTGTTGTTCATCGGCGCCACCGGTAAATCGGCGCAGCTGCCGCTGTACGTCTGGCTGCCAGATGCCATGGCGGGTCCGACGCCGGTGAGCGCTTTGATCCATGCGGCGACGATGGTGACCGCCGGCATTTATATGATCGCGCGTCTGAACTTCCTGTTCATTCTGGCCCCGACGACCTTGGCGGTGGTGGCAACGGTCGGAGCCCTGACCGCGGCGTTCGCGGCCACCATCGGCGTGCTGCAGACCGACATCAAGAAGGTGCTGGCGTACTCGACGGTGAGTCAGCTCGGATACATGTTTCTCGCCGTGGGCGTCGGTGCGTTCGGTGCCGGGGTCTTCCACCTGATGACCCACGCCTTCTTCAAGGGCTTGCTGTTCTTGGGATCGGGCAGCGTGATTCACGGCATGAGCGGCGAGCAGGACATGCGCAAGATGGGTGGCCTGCGCACCCGCATGCCGATCACCTTCGCAACCTTCTTCGTCGGGACGTGGGCGATTTCCGGCCTGCCCGGGTTTGCCGGCTTCTTCAGCAAGGATGCAATTCTGGCGGAAGCGTTCGGCAGCCCGAACGGCAGCGTGTGGCTGTGGGCGCTGGGCGTCGCGTCGGCGGGGCTCACCTCTTTTTATATGTTCCGGTTGCTCTTCCTGACCTTCTTCGGCGACTGTCGCGCCGACGAGCACACGCAGCACCACCTGCACGAGTCGCCGCCGAGTATGACCATGCCGTTGATCGTGCTGGCGATCCTGTCAGTCGTCGGCGGCTACGTCGGACTGCCCGAGCATTGGCTGTGGGGCAACCGCTTCTTCGTCTTCCTCGAGCCGGTCTTCGGTGCGCCGGCGAAAGAGGCGGTGCATCTGAGCGCGGCCACGGAGTATGCGCTCATGGGCACCTCGGTGCTCGTGGCGTTGATCGGACTCGGCGTAGCGTACGTCTTCTACATTGCGCGGCCGGAGTTGCCCGAGTCGCTGGCCAAACGGCTGCCGGGTGCCTACGACCTGATCTTCAACAAGTACTACGTCGACGAGGTGTACGACTTCGTCTTTGTGCGGCCGACGGTCGCAATCTCGACGTGGTTGTGGCGCGTCGTCGACGCCGGCATGATCGACGGCTTGGTGAACGGCACGGCCGAGGCCGTCGGTGCGAACAGCGGCTTGTGGCGCCGGCTGCAGACCGGCAACGTCCAGCACTATGCGCTGTCGATGCTGCTCGGCGCGTTGGCGATTCTGGGGTATTACGCATGGCGCTGATGGCCAGCCACCAGCGATCAGTCATCAGCGATCAGCGATAAGCCGATATGCCGATTCTTTCCGTCATCGTCTTCACGCCCCTGCTCGCGGCGATCGTGCTGATGCTCATTCCTCCCGAGCAGCACGCCGCGTTGCGCCGCGCGGCATTCATTTTCGCATTGCTACCGTTCGCGTTGTCGCTGCTAGTGCTGGCTGCGTTCGATGCGCAGAACACCGGAATGCAGTTCACGGCCAAGGTAGCCTGGATCCCGCGCCTCGGAATCTCCTACAGCGTCGGGATCGACGGCCTGAGCCTGTTCCTGGTATTGCTGACGACGTTCCTCATGCCGATCGTCATCCTGGCGAGCTGGGGCGACGTCCACAAGCGCATCAAAGAATACATGATCTTCATGATGGTGCTGGAGACCGGCATGCTCGGCGCCTTCGTCGCGGTTGATCTGTTCCTGTTCTACGTTTTCTGGGAAGTAATGCTGGTGCCGATGTACTTCCTCATCGGCATTTGGGGCGGTGAGCGGCGCATCTACGCGGCCATCAAGATGGTCATCTACACGATGGCCGGCAGCTTGTTGATGCTGGTCGCCATCCTCTATCTGGTGTCGCTGCAGGCGCAGCAGCACGGGCAACCGAACTTCGATCTGCTGCAACTCTACGACGTCTCGATCCCGCTGCAGGTGCAGCGCTGGTTGTTCGCTGCCTTCGCGCTGGCCTTTGCCATCAAGGTCCCGATGTTTCCGGTGCATACATGGCTGCCTGACGCGCATACCGAAGCGCCCACCGGCGGCTCTGTCATTCTGGCCGGGGTGCTGCTGAAGTTGGGAACCTACGGCTTCCTGCGCTTCGCCATTCCGCTGTTTCCGTTGGCGGCGCGGGAGGCGTTGCCGATCATCGCGGCGCTGGCGGCGACCGGCATCGTCTATGGCGCGCTGGTGTGCATGATTCAGCCGGATCTGAAGCGTCTGGTCGCGTACTCATCGGTGAGCCATCTGGGTTTTGTGATGCTGGGTATGGCGGCGCTGAACACGCAAGGCGTCGAAGGCAGCATCTACCAGATGCTCAACCACGGATTGTCGACCGGGGCGCTGTTCCTCGCGGTCGGCGTCATCTACGAGCGACGACACACGCGGCTGATCCGCGAGTTTGGCGGACTCTGGCACCAGCTGCCTGTGTACGGAGCGATCTTTATGATCGTCATGCTGTCGTCGGTCGGGCTCCCCGGGCTCAACGGCTTCGTGGGTGAGTTCCTCATCCTGCTCGGAGCATTCGCCACGCATCGCGTTGCCGCCATCGTCGGGGCCAGTGGCGTGTTGCTGGGCGCGGTGTACATGTTGTGGATGTATCAACGCGTGATGTTCGGCCCTCTGACCAATCCGAAGAACGAGGCGCTCAAGGATCTGTCGACACGCGAGGTGCTGGTGTTTCTGCCGATCCTGATCATGCTCTTCGTGATGGGCCTGTATCCGCAACCGTTCCTGAGCCGTATGGAGCCCTCGGTGCAAGCGTACGTGAGCCGCATGCAGCAGAAGATGGCTGCGGGCGAGTCGGCACCGGTCGGCGTTCAATTGTCGGCGCACAAGGAGCTGAACACTGAACCCTGACGGCTTCCCATCAATGATTGCTCCTCCGGACATATCCTGGTTGGCCATTCTGCCGTTGCTGATCATCACCGGCACCGCGGTGGTTGTGATGGTCGCCGATCTATGGGCCGAAGGTCCGGACCGCGAAGGGCTGGGCTGGATCGGGCTCGTCGGCCTGGTGGCGGCGGCGATTGCGGCGATCGCGCTGTGGAACACGCACGCCAGCAGCTTTGCCGGTGCCGTGGTCATCGATCGCTACGGGCTATTTTTCACGCTGCTGTTCTGTGTCGCCTCGGGGCTGACGTTGCTGATGTCCATGAATTACCTCGAGCTGACCGACATTCGCACCGGCGACTACTATTCGCTGGTGTTGTTCTGCACCGCTGGCATGGTGCTGATGGCGACGGCCGGCGATCTCATCGTGTTGTTCCTCGGTCTCGAGGTCATGTCGATTGCCGCCTACATCCTTGCCGGCATCTGGCGCGAGCAGATGCGTTCGAACGAAGCGGCGTTGAAGTACTTTTTGCTCGGTGCCTTCGCCACCGGATTCCTGCTCTTCGGCATCGCGCTGCTGTACGGCGCCACGGGCAGTACGACACTCGCCACGATCGGCAAGAGCGTCGGCCGCGGATCGGCCGACCAGCAGACATTGCTCATCGCCGGCATGGCCCTGCTGATCATCGGCTTCGGGTTCAAGGTGGCGGCGGTGCCGTTTCACGTCTGGACGCCGGACGTCTATGAAGGCTCACCGACGGCGGTGACGGCACTGATGGCGGTGGGCATCAAGGCGGCGGGGTTCGCCGCATTCGTACGCGTCTTCCTGCACACGCTGTCGTCGCTGGCCACCGACTGGAACCACGTCTTGTGGATGCTGGCCGCGCTGACAATGACCGTCGGCAATGTCACTGCGCTGTTGCAACGCAACATCAAGCGCATGCTGGCATACTCGAGCATCGCGCACGCTGGTTATTTGCTGGTGGGAATGGTTGCCGGTGGCGAAGCCGGCGGCAGTGCGATCCTCTTCTACCTGATTGCCTATGCAATGATGACGCTTGGCGCGTTTGCCGTCGTCATCGCCCTCGGCCGGCGCGGCCAGCCGAACGAGAACTTGGAAGACTATGCGGGAGTTGGGTTCCGCAGCCCGTTCCTCGGCCTGGCAATGATCGTCTTCATGCTGTCGCTCGCCGGTATCCCGCCGCTCGGCGGCTTCATCGGCAAGTTCTATATCTTCAGCGCCGCGATCAAATCCGGCTACGTAGGCCTGGCGGTCATCGGCGTGTTGAACAGCGTGATCTCGGTCTACTACTACGTCGGGGTGCTGGTGCGCATGTACATGACCGACGGCGGTGCCGAGATCGTCGCTCCCAGCGGCCGTCCCTACTTGTTTGCGACCCTGCTGCTCACCATCGTCGGCACGGTGCTGCTGGGCATATTCCCCTCAAGCCTTTTCGAAGTGGCGCGGCAGGCATTCTTGGCGCTGAGTTAGCGACGAAGGTCTGCCGCGGCGTCGATCAGCGCAGCAGTCGGTGCAGCGATTCGATGTCTTTTTTGATGCCAATAAGTAGGTTGCGGTAGGTGTGATCCAGCGAGGGGAGTGGCGCCGGGCGGCGCTCTTCCCGCGGCAGACTCTTCATGCGCTTGCGTGCGCCTTCGATCGTAAAGCGCTCATTGTGCAGCAGTTGCTTGATCTGCAAGAGCGTCTCGACATCCTTGCGACGATAAAGCCGGTGTTTCGACTTTGTCTTGGTGGGTTTGATAATGCTGAACTCGCTCTCCCAGTAACGCAGGACGTACGGCTTGACGCCGACGAGATCGGCGACTTCACCGATCTTGAAATACAGCTTGTCGGGTAACTGGACCCTGGCCTCGGGTTGGTTGGCTTGTTCAGGCATCGGGGTTCATGTTCTTCTTGAGAACCTGGCTCCCCTTGAACGTCAGCACGCGCCGACCGGAAATCATGATCTCCTCGCCGGTTTGCGGATTGCGCCCTTTGCGCGGGCGCTTCTGGTTCACGACAAAGTTGCCGAAGCCGGAAATCTTGACCTTCTCTCCGTTTTCCAGGCGCCCCTTGATGATCTCGAAGATCGACTCGACGATGTCATTGGCCTCTTTTTTCGAGAACCCGATCTTCTCGTAGATGCGCTCGACGATGTCGCCCTTCGTCATAGTCACGTCGCACCTCCGATCGCCCGCACTGCTCTCAGCGCAACTCCACGTTCAAAGCCCTCTGGAGCGCGGCGACCAGCTGCGCATGCGTGTCGTTCACTTCGGCGTCAGTCAGCGTCCGGTCTGGTGCTCGATAGGAAACCGAGTAGGCCAGGCTTTTTTTGCCGGCAGGGATGGGCGCCCCGATGTATTGGTCGAAGAGGTCGACGTCTTCGATCCACGGCGTCGTCGCGCTCCATTCGCGCACGAAGCGAATCACTCGGTCGGATGCGAAAGTGTCCTCGGCCACGACAGCCACGTCTCGTACAACCGCTGGAAATCGCGGAAGATCCCCAAAAACGACGCGCGTCGGACAATACTCAAGCAATTGTTGCAAGTCAAGGTCAAAGACCCAACAAGGACCGCGGATTCCCAGGGTCTCTGTCGCCGTAGGATGCAGCGCGCCGACGACGCCGACGACGCCGCGCACCAGCTCGATGCGCGCCGTCTTGCCGGGGTGAAATGCCGGCAGATCGCCTACGGGACTCCAGCGCGCACCGCCGACCGCCAGGAAATTGAAGAGGGCTTCCAGCACACCTTTGACGTCGGCGAGCTCGGCAACGTCGCCGCGGCGACCCAGACCACGTTGCGGCAGGCTCGGACAGATCGCGCCGGCCAGTCGCCATTGTTCCATGAAATCACTGTCGCGCCAGAAGACCTTGCCGACGGAAAATAGAGCGACGGCCGCGGCGCCCTGGTCAAGGTTGTAGCGAACGGCCCGTGCCAGCCCCGGCAACAAGCTGAGCCGCAACTCGGTGTCGTCCTGGGTGAGCGGATTGCGAATGACCACCGGAGTGCGAGGCCCCTCGCAAGCCGGAAACATCGTGTTCTGGCGTGGCGCGCAGAAGCTGACGAAGACCGCCTCAGTCAATCCCAAGGCCGCCAGGAAATTCTTGAGATCGTGAGGGCGTTGGCGGTCAACGGCCGCCACGCCCGCGGCCAGTGCGCACTCGGGCAGCGTCGTCGGCACATTTTCGTAGCCGACGAGCCGCACGATCTCCTCGATGAGATCAATCTCCCGGGAGAGGTCGGTACGATACGACGGCGGTACGATGGTGAGGGTGCCCGGTGTCGCCGGCGCCACGGCCATTCCCAACGCCTTGAGCTTTGCGATCACGTCGCCACGGGTCACAGGCATGCCCAGCAGCTCGTCAACCCGTTTGAGGCGTAACGCGATCGGAGCCGCGGGGCGTACGGCGGAATAGACGTCGACTCGTCCCTGCGCCGCCGTGCCTCCGGCGAGCTCGCCGATCAATGCCGCGGCACGATCGGCCGCCAACGGTACCCCTTCGATGTCGGTCTGCCGTTCGAAGCGATAGGAGGACTCGCTATGCAAGCCGAGGCGCTTGGCGGTGCGGCGTACGGTGCTCGGCGCGAACCACGCGCTCTCGAGCAGGATGCGTTGTGTGCTCGCCGTGACTTCAGTATCGGCGCCACCCATGACACCGGCGAGCGCCACCGCCTGGTCGCCGGAGGCGATGACCAGGTCGTTCGACTGCAGCGTGCGCGTCTGGCCGTCCAGTGTCGTGAAAGTCGATTCGGCGGCGGCGCGGCGCACGACGATCTCGGCGTGTGGCAAGCGGTCGTAGTCGAACGCGTGCAGCGGCTGGCCGCGCTCGATCATGACATAGTTCGTCACGTCGACGACGTTGTTGATCGGCCGCAGACCGACAGCGCGCAGGCGACACTGCATCCACAGCGGTGACGGCGCGATGCCCACGCCCGAGATCACCCGCCCGACGTAGCGCGCGCACAGATCGTCGTCCACGATCCGTATGGCAATCAGGGCGCTCGCCGGCTCTTTGCCCTCACGTACCGCGATCCGCTGGCGGCGCAAGCGCTGACCGGTCAGCGCCGCGATTTCGCGCGCCAGGCCCAAGACACTCAGGCAGTCGCCTCGGTTTGGGGTCACCGCGATGTCGAGCGCCACGTCCTCGAGTCCAAGCACCCCGGCGACCCGTTCGCCGATCGGCGCGTTCGCCTCCAAAATGAGAATGCCGTTGTCGTCCGGGCCGATTTCGAGCTCGGCTTCCGAGCACAACATGCCGGCGGAGGCCACACCACGGATCTCCGTGGCTTCGATGCGGCGGCCGCCGGGCAGCATCGCGCCCGGCGGCGCATGGCAGACACGCGCCCCGGCGCGGACATTCGGTGCGCCGCAGACGACGGCGGCGATCGCGTCGCCGCGCGTGCGTACGTCGCAGACGCTCAGGCGCTCGGCGTGCGGGTGCGGGCGCACTTGCACGATCTCGGCACAGCACACGTCGGCGAGCTCGCGGCCGCGGTCTTCGATCGACTCGATTTCCAAGCCGGCGAGCGTCAGCCGTTCCGCCAGGCGCTCCAGTGGCAGGGTCATTTCGACGAATTCGGCCAGCCAGTTCCACGTCACTTTCATCGCGTCACCCGAAAGGTACAGCTTATAGGGGAAAGCCGCCGGGCGTCAAAGAGCGTGCGTCCAGACCGAACGGGGACGCGGGTGCCGCCGCGTGACCGCGTTCAATCTTGGCGCCGGCACCCTAGAGAGACCAACGGGAGCGGTCCCTAGAAGAGACGCGGGCCGCAGCCCTAGATACTTTTTGGGGGGGAGCTGTGCCGCGCTTGAAATCAGTGTGCGAGGGCGGCCCGGAGCGACCAACGGAGCGGTCCATAGAATAGACGCCGGGCGCAGCCCGCTGTTGATCCGGTGACGCCGCCACGGTACGGTGCACTGCACCTGGATACACATGGTATTTCTCGATCGATTGTTACCAGCATGGCGTCATAGCGACCCGGAGGTGCGCGCATCCGCGGTGCGCGAGCTCGGGCGCAGCTCTTTGGACGTTCTGGCAGCCGTTGCCCGCAGCGACAGCGACCCCCGGGTCCGTCGCATCGCCGTCAAGAAGCTGGACGATACGGAGCTGCTGCTCGAGATCGGGCGCACCGACGCCGATGCGGAGCTGCGATCGTTCGCCAGCGCGCGTGCGGAGGAGCTGCTCTTGGAGTGCGCGCTCTCGGGGCAGCCGCCGGAAGACTGCTTGCGCGCACTGGACGCCTTGACTCGACCAAGTCATCGAGTGACGGTCGCGACGCGCGCCGTGCACTCCCGTGTGCGCGCTGCCGCGTTGTCGGCGCTGGCGGCGGACGAGCGGTCGCTCGCCGAGATTGCCCGGCGCAGTGACGATCCACAGATCGGCCTGAGCGCCCTCGAACGCGTCACCGACGTTGCCCTGCTGCAGCGCATCGCGGCCGGCGACGCGCCGGCCGAGGTGGCGCTCGCCGCCCTGGCACGCGTCAACGATCCCGACCGGCTGCAGGTGATCGCGGAAGATCTCCAGGCCCAAAAGGGGGTGCGCAAGCGGGCGCGCGCCATGCTGGATCTCGTCGTCGGCGAGGATCACCCGATTCGCGTGGCGGCGCGGCGCGACCGTCAGGCGCAGCTGTGCGTCGCCGTCGAGCGGTTGAGCGATGCGCTGGACCCGGCAGCTATGCTCGTGGCATTGCGCGACGCCGAGCACGACTGGCAGGAGCTCTCGACGCGCACTGCAGCGGACCCAGTTGTGGAAGAGCGTTTTCGGCACGCCTGCGAGGCGACGCGCGAGGCCATGACTCGTGCCGAGCTCCGCGATGCCGAAGGACGCCGGCGCGCGGCGGCACGCGAGGCGAGCCTCGCGGCGCGGCGGCAGCTCTGCGAAACCGTCGAGGCGCTCCAGGGTCCGGAGACCCCCGAGCGCCTCGAAGCTGCCCGCGGGGCGTGGCGAGCCCTTGCCCCCTTCGATGATCCGCGTGGTCGTGACCTCGATGCGCGCTTTGCCCAGGCCGTGGAGCGCTGCGAACAGCGCTACGAGCGCTGGCGGTTGCGCGATGACTTCCGCGTGCAGCTCGAAGGGTTGGTCAACGAGGCCGAACGGCTGGTGGCTTCGGGCGATCCGCGCGCCGCGACCCGCCCCCGCGCGGCGCTCGAAAAGCAGTGGGCGCAGCTGGAATCATCGCCCGCCGGAGTGAAGTGGCTCGCCGACGAGCGGACGTTGCAGCGGCGGTTCGTCGAGGCCGGCGCGGCATTACGGCAGCAAGAGGAGTCGGTGCGCGCTGCCCGCCAGGAACGTGAACGCGAGACCCTGGTTCAGGTGAAGGCGCTCTGCCATCACCTGGAACAGCTGGCGCAAGCCGAGTCGGTCACGCCCACCGCGGCGCAGCGTGTTTTGGAGACCGCGGACGTCGCGGTGGAGCATCTGCGTGTTCTCCCCGCCGGCGAACGCGACACCCTGCGACAACGCCTGGCAGACGCGCGTCAAGCCCTCATCCAACGTGTCGATGCGCAAGCGGCGGCGGAGGACTGGAAGCGATGGGCCAACGCCGACGTGCAACAGCAGCTCATCGAGCGGGCGGAAGCGTTGCTCGCCGCCGATGATGCCAGACAGATGTTGCGGGAACTCGGACGCCTGGATCAAGAATGGAAGCGCTTCGCCGTCGCGCCGCGCGAGCAGTCGCAGGTGCTGTGGCATCGCTTTCGCGCCGCCCGGGAGCAATTGCGGCGCCGGGGCGATGCCTATCTCGCCGAGAATCTTGCCAAGAAGGAGGCGCTCTGCGTCGCTGTCGAGGCGCTTGCCGACTCGACGGAGTGGAACGTCAGCGCGGCGGCGATTCGCCGGATGCAGGATGAATGGAAGCAGATCGGCCCGGTGCGCCAGCAGATCTCGGCGCCCCTCTTCGAGCGTTTTCGCGCTCCCGCCAACCAGTTTTTCGAACGACACAAGCAGTTCCGCCTGGCGCGCAAGGAACAGCGCGACGAGATGCTGGGCCGCATGCGCACGCTGTGCGAGGCGGCAGAGGCGTTGGCGGAATCCACCGAATGGGAAGTCACGGCGGCGGAGATCAAACGGCTGCAGCTCGGCGCCCAGGAGGTCTGGGGCCGCCGCCGCGTGCCGGGGCAGCGCCCTGCCGACGGGATGCGGCAAACGGACGCGTTGCGCACTCGATTCCAGGTCGCGTGCGATCGCTTCTTCGATCGCTATCGGCGGCGTGGCGATGTGGAGCTGGAGGCGAAGCTCGGAGCCTCGGAGAGCATCTTGGCGGATCTCGAGGCGCTCCGGCAGGCGCTCGCGGGGCCGGGTGCGCCGACACCGGAGGAGATCACGCAGCGGCTCAAGGAGCGCCTTGCCGAGTGGGGGCGTGTCGGCGCGCTGCCGCCGGACTGCGCACGTCCCCTCACGCAGCGTTTGCAAGCCGCCTGCGAGGCGATCGAGGCGGCTTGCGCCAACGGGCTCGCCGGCGGCGCGCTCGACGCCGAAAGCAATGTTCCGCAGCGCGAGAAGTTGTGCATCCGGCTGGAACGCTTGGCGACATCCGTGGCCAGCAGCGTCGGCGAGGCGCCACCGAGCGATCTCGCCGAACGTTTGAGGCTGGCGCTGGCGGCCAAGACCATCGGCGGGAACGCCATGCCCGCCCACCAGCAGGCACTGCGTGAGGCGATGGAAACGGCCGCGCGGCTGAGGGAAAAATGGCGGCGGCTGGGACCGGTCGTTGGCCAGCGCGCGCACGCCCTGGCGCTGCGATTCGAGAAAGCGGATGCCGAGCTCACCGCCGCTCGCGGTGCGCAGACCGTCGTGCGTAAGGCGTAGGCCGGCGATTCCTCGGCCGCGCGTCAGTGCGCTTCAAAACTGCCGTAGGAAGCGCAGGTCGTTCGTGAAGAAGAGCCGGATGTCGTTGATCTGATATTGCAACATCGCAATGCGCTCGACACCCATGCCGAAAGCGAAGCCGGACACGGATTCCGGATCATAGCCGACGGCGGCGAAGACGTTGGGATCGATGAGGCCGGAACCGAGCACCTCCAGCCAGCCGCTGCCTTTGCAGATGCGGCAGTGCGCATCGCGGCCGCCGCAGATCTGGCAGCTGATGTCGACCTCGGCACTGGGCTCGGTGAACGGAAAGAAGCTGGCGCGGAAGCGCAGGCGCGTGTCGCTGCCGAAGAGACGCTGCATGGCGAGCGTCAACACGCCCTTGAGGTCGCCGAAGGTGACGCGGCGGTCGACCATGAAGCCTTCGATCTGATGAAACATCGGGGAGTGGGTGATGTCGTTGTCGATGCGGTACGCCGCGCCAGGCACGACGACCCGCAACGGCGGCTGGCGCGTCTCCATGACGCGGATCTGCACCGGTGAGGTGTGGGTCCGCAAGACATGGTCTTCGGTGACGAAAAACGTATCCTGCATGTCACGCGCCGGGTGATCGGGGGGCACATTGAGCGCGGTGAAGTTGTGATAATCGTCCTCGATGTCCGGCCCCTCGGCGACGTCGAATCCCATGCTGACGAAGATGCTGACGATGTGTTCCATCGTTCGGGTCAACGGATGGAGACGGCCGGGGACGCGCCAGTTTCCCGGCAGCGTGACGTCGACGTGCTCGGCGGCGACCTGCCGTTCACGTGCCGCGGTACGCAGCGCCGCGAGGCTGCTCTCGACACGCTGTTCGATGTCGTCTTTGATCTCGTTGAGGTAGGCACCCAGCACGGGCCGCTCGCCGGGTGGTACGTCGCGCAGGCCGCGAACCTCTTCAGTCAACATGCCTTTGCGGCCCAGGAAGCGCACCCGCACTTGTTCCACCGCCGCGTCTTCGGACGCGACCTGCAGCGCTTCCAGCGCGTCGCGGTGAATCTGTTCGAGCCGCGCCCGCATGAGGATAGGATTGGGGAAGCTGAGGATTGGAAGGTTTGAGGATTGGAAGGTTTGAGGATTGGAAGATTGGGCCGACTCTTTCAATCCTCAAATCCTCAAATTCTCCAATCTTCCAATTTGCTGCTGCTCAGGCTGCGAGGTGCGCCTTGGCGACCTGGGCAACTTCCTGAAACCCGGCCGGGTCGCGCACGGCGAGATCCGCGAGCATCTTGCGGTCGACGCCGACGCCACCGACCTGCAACCCGTGGACGAGCTGGCTGTAGCTCAAACCGCATTGGCGCGCGGCGGCGTTGATACGGATGATCCACAAGCCGCGGAATTCGCGCTTGCGAACCTTACGGTCGCGGTAGGCGTAGCACAGCCCCTTCTCGACCGTCTCGCGGGCTTGGCGATACAACTTGCGTCGGCCACCGACGTAGCCTTTTGCCAGCTTGAGGATCTTCTTGTGACGACGACGGGCCTTGGTGCCCCTTTTTACACGCGGCATTGCTATTCTCCAGGAAAGAGTGTTCGTTTAACATCTGCGCACGGCGAGGACAAGGGGAAGCAGGGTTTCCCCTCAACACGTGGTGCGCCCACGACTTCGGGTTCCATGCTGCGGCTCCGCCACCGGCGGCGCCGTGGAACTTTCCCTTGCCGAGGTCGGACGCCGGAGACCCGACGTCTTTGACTAAAGGTACGGCGCCATCCGGCGAATTGCCCGGGCATTGGTGGCATCCACGATGCCGGCATGCCGCAGGTGACGCTTCGCCTTGCGCGTCTTTGCAGTGAGTTGGTGGCGCAAGTAGGCTTTATGACGCTTCACCTTCCCCGTTCCGGTGAGCTTGAAGCGCTTCGCGGCTCCGCGGGTAGTCTTGATCTTGGGCATAGGTCTCTCCGTTCTTGTTGCCGGTCTTAGTGGGCGGCACCCGGCACGGCTTCGCGACGCAGACGCTCGATAAAAGCATCGAGCGGGACGGCATCGGACGTTTCGCCACTGCGGCTGCGCGGTGCCACCGTCCCATTCGCGGCTTCCTTGTCTCCGATGACGAGCATATATGGCAGCTTCTCGAGTTGACCCTGGCGGATCTTGTAGCCGAGTTTTTCGTTGCGGTCATCCAGTTCGGCGCGGAATCCGGCGGCGGTAAGCCGGTTGGTCGCCTCGCGGCCCGCGGCTTCTTGCCGTTCCGTCAAGGTCAGCACGCGCACCTGCACCGGCGCGAGCCACAGCGGGAAGTTGCCGGCGGTATGCTCGAGCAGGATGGCAATGAACCGTTCGATCGAACCCAGCACGGCGCGGTGCAGCATCACGGGCGTCGCCGTGGCGCTCTCCGCCGTGACGTACTTCAATCCGAAGCGTTCCGGCATCGCGCAATCGATTTGCACCGTCGCCAGCGTCCACGAGCGTTGCAGCACGTCGCGAAAATCGAAACCGATCTTCGGGCCGTAAAAGGCGCCTTCGCCCGGCAGCACTTTGACGGCGTACCCGGCGCGCTCGGTGACGTGGTGGAGTGCGGCCTCCGCGGCGTCCCACAGTTCGAGGCGACCAAGGAACTTCTCGGGCCGCGTTTGCAGGGTGACCTCGACGGTGTCGAAGCCAAAGACCCCATACACCTCGCGGGTCATGGCGATGAACTGTTCGAGCTCCGGTTCGAGCTGTTCCGGCGTGCAATAGATGTGCGCGTCGTCTTGCGCCATCGAGCGCACGCGGGTGAGCCCCTGGAGCGTGCCCGACGGCTCGAAACGGTGCAGTCGGCTGAAGTCGGCGAAGCGCACCGGCAACTCGCGGTACGAGTACTTCCGGGTGGCGAACAGGTAGCAGTGCCCCGGGCAGTTCATCGGCTTCACGCCGTACTCGTCTTCGTCGATGTTCATGAGGAACATGTCATTGCGGAAGGCGTCGTAATGACCCGAGGTCTTCCACAGATCGGTCTTGTAGATGAGCGGTGTCACCACTTCGGTGTAACCGTATCGGCCGTACAGACTCCGCACGTACTGCACCAGCGTGTTGTACACCACCGCGCCCTTGGGGTGGAAAAACGGCGATCCCGGGGCGATCGGATGCAGCGAGAACAGGTCCAGCTGCTGGCCCAGGCGACGGTGGTCGCGCTGCTTGGCTTCCTCGATGCGCTTGAGGTGCGTTTCCAGTTGCTCTTTGCTCGGGAACGCGGTGCCGTAGATACGCTGCAGCATCTCGTTGCGCTCGTCGCCGCGCCAATAGGCGCCGGCGACGCTGGTCAGCTTGAACGCCTTGATGCGTCCGGTCGCTGGCACGTGCGGGCCGCGACACAGGTCGACGAACTCGCCTTGCCGGTACAGCGATACGACGTCCTCGGGGATGCCTTCGATGATTTCCGCCTTGTACGCTTCGCCCATCGCGCGAAACAGCTCGATGGCCGCGGCCCGGGGCATCTCTTCGCGGCGCACGGGGAGATTTTGCTTGGCGATCTCGCGCATCGCCGTTTCGATGCGTTCCAGATCCTCGGGCGTGAAGGGCTGCTCACGCTTGAAGTCGTAGTAGAAGCCATGGGCGATCACGGGACCGATGGTGATTTGGACATCCGGAAACAGGCGCTTCACCGCCTGGGCCAACAAGTGCGCCGTCGAATGGCGCAGGACGTCGATGCCGTCCGGCGAGTCGGCGGCGATGGGAACGATCGTACAGTCCTCGGACAACGGGCGTGACAGGTCGACGACACGCTCGTTGACGCGCGCCGCCACCACCTGGCCGTTCATGCTGCCGGCAGTTTTGAGCACATCGAGCACCGTGGTGCCGGCTTCGACGCGTTGCGGCTCGGCGCCGGCAGGGGTCACTGTTATTATCGCCATCGTTCGATCAGTCTTCGTCTCTTGGTGCGACCTCGTCCGCGCCTCTGCTACATTTCAGCAAGGATGAGACTGGTAGGCACGGGCGGGATTGAACCGCCGACCTCTTCCGTGTCAAGGAAGCGCTCTCCCACTGAGCTACGTGCCTGCGTGCCCCGACTGCTTCCCGAGCTCTGTTCTCGTTCCACCAATGCCCAATCGGAGTGAGGGACGCACCGAAGACCGTACCACGTACCAATTTCCCACCACACGGTCAACGCCTGGCCCTGCGGGCGGCGTCCCTTGTATGGGCCGCTCCCGTTGGTCGCTAGGGGGTGCCGTCGTGACGAGGCGAAGCCAAAGGAATATCCTCTCATTGGCAACCGCACTAGCAGGCTGCTGAAAAAAGCGGAGAGCACCCGGCGAGCGCCTCAGGGTGAGCGGAGAAGTTCAATAGATTGAGCAGGGGATCCGCTCATGCGGCTCTCGAAGCATGGGGCGGGGTTGTTCATCAGCCTGCTAGAGCGAGCGTCCAGAAACTCTTCGAATGTGGCAGCCCCTAGCGACCCAACGGGGAGCGGCCCATAGAAAAGACGCCGCCCGCAGGGCCAGGGCTAGTCGGCGAATTGTTGAGCGTCTGCCAGTTTCGCGGTGCGTAGTTGCGTTTCGGGCCGTAGCCTCGTTGCCGAGGGGCCGCTGCTTTTGCTCATCGGGGTCATCTGTCCCGTCCGTTCCGGGAGCACGACATAGCCAAAGAACACACCGGCGGCGAACAGGAATGGAATCCGCATCAAGACCGGTGCGGCCCATCCGGCGCTCGGGTCGGCCATCAGAAAACTCGCCACGCCGATCAGCGCCGCACCGATGCCGAGCGTGACCAGGTTCTCCAGCTTTGCCGCCATGATGAGGACAAAGAAGAAGAAAAAAAAGAATTCCTGGCTGGCGCGGCTCAGCAGCAGGGCGATCGAGATCATGGCGGTGTCCGACACCAGGATCGGCGCCTGCATGAGCGCGTCGAAGAAACTGAATGGAGACGCCTGGCCGAGCACGACGTTCGATGCCAGCGCGGTGAGGATCAGCACGATGACCGGCACCGGAGACGCCGCGGCGGCCGTCTCGAAGAAGGCGAGGGCGCCCGTTGCCAGGATCATCACATAGCGGATCAGCAGGAATGTCTGCTTGCGCGCGATGGCTTCCGATTCGCGGTACACGCTATGGCGCGGGTGCAACAGGCGTACCATGCCAATTTGAGCCGCCGGCCGCCTGCTCACTTCACCAACGGATGGCACTCAAGTGACGGAAGTTACCGCGTTGCCTTTTGCCGTGCGAGCCCTCTACTTCTGGATGAGGAGGCGCCATTCGGGGAGCGTGTGCTCGACATCGATAACCGCGTAACCCTCGGCCTCCGCAGCTCGCGGGATGTCGCGCGCCCCTTTGGGATCGTCGAGCCAGAGCTCGAGCATCTCCCCGTGCGCGAGCTGTTCAAGCCGCACTTTCGCCTTCGCCCAGTTCAGGGGACACTTGATGCCGCGCAAATCCAATCGTTCAGACATAGTGTGGAATTGAAGGATTGCAGGATTTGAGTATTTCAGAATTACCAAGACTCCTGCAAACCTTCAATTCTCCAATACTCAAATTCTCCAATTCTCCCATGCCCACGATGCGCCCTTTGTGGACCCTGCGGCGCTTGCTATATTCGCTCCGGCCCATGACGTCCAGCTCGGACCCTGCCGAGCGAAATGTGACACGATGCACCCCGAGCCCGACAAATACGTGCTGCGCCGTGACCTTGGTGGCCGGCGCGAAACGCATTTCCGCATCGACTACCGCGCCGAGCTCAACCCGGCGCAGTACGACGCCGTCGTCAGCGCCGACGGTCCGATCTTGGTGGTCGCCGGTGCTGGGACCGGAAAAACCCGGACCCTGGTGTACCGGGTGGCGCGCCTGGTGGAATCCGGTGTCGATCCGCTGCAGATTCTCTTGCTGACGTTCACCCGCAAGGCAGCGGGTGAAATGCTGCGCCGGGCCAGCTTGTTGTTGGACGGACGCTGCGACCGGGTTGCCGGGGGGACCTTCCATTCGTTCGCCAACAGTACGCTGCGTCGCCATGGCCGCGTGCTGGGTCTGGAAAGCAATTTCACGATTCTGGATCGCGGTGATTCCGAAGACGTGATCAACCTGCTGCGCGCGACTCTCGGCGTCGACAAGGCCGACAAGCGCTTTCCGCGCAAGCAAGCCATCGCCGAGATGTACAGCATGGCGATCAACAAGTCCGTGCTGCTGCCCCAGCTGATCGAAGATCAATACAGCCATCTGCTGGATCATCTGGAGCCGCTGGTCGAGTTGCACCAGCGCTACGCGGCCTACAAAGCCGAGCGCCAGCTGCTCGATTATGACGACCTGTTGGTCAAGCTCCGCGATTTGCTGAACGATACGGACGCCCGCGCGCGGTTGTCGCGTTCCTTCCGCTACATCATGGTCGACGAGTATCAGGATACCAACGCCCTGCAAGCCGAAATCGTGCAGCGGCTCGCCGGTGCACATGGAAACGTCATGGCCGTCGGTGACGACGCGCAGAGCATCTACTCTTTTCGCGGCGCGAACTTTCGCAACATCATGGATTTCCCGGCGCTGTTTCCGGGGACGCGCGTCATCCCCCTGGAGGAGAACTATCGCAGCACGCAGCCGATCCTGGATCTTACCAATGCCATCATCGCGGCGGCAGCGGAGCGCTATACTAAGAACCTCTTCACCTCGAAGATGCAAGGTGCCTCCCCTGTCCTCGTCGCCGCGGAGACTGAACAGTTCCAGTCACGTTTCGTCTGCCAACGCATTCTCGAGCTGCGGGAGGAGGGCGTGCCGCTCACCGACATCGCGGTGCTGTTCCGTTCGAGCTTCCATTCGTTTGATCTGGAGCTCGAGCTGACTCGGCATGACATCCCATTTGTGAAGCGTGGCGGCTTCAAGTTCATCGAGACCGCGCATATCAAAGACGTCCTGGCGCACCTGCGGATCGTTGCCAACCCGCGTGATGCGATCGCGTGGCATCGTGTCTTGCTCCTCCTCGAAGGGGTCGGTCCCAAGGCGAGCGACGAGATCATGCGGTGGACGCTGAGTGAAGGGGCACCGGCCGAACGGCTAGAGACCTTCCCGCGACGCGTCTTTTCGACGGCATTGCAGGGGCTCGCCGGCCTGCTGCGGCGCTTGCAGCGCCCCCATGCCACGCCCGAAGAGCAGGTCGATGAGGTCTTGCGCTACTACGAGCCGATCCTCAAGCGCGTGCACCGCGAGGACTACCCCAAGCGGCGCAAGGATCTGGAGCAGTTCGCCACCATCGCGGCGCGCTACCGCGAGTTGGGCGCCTTGCTCACGGATATGGCCTTGGAGCCGCCAACCGACAGCATCGGTGACGTTCTCGCCGCCGAGGTCGATGAAGGCCTGCTGACATTGTCCACGATCCACTCGGCAAAGGGGTTGGAGTGGCATACTGTTTTCATCATCTGGGCGGCGGACGGCAGGTTCCCGTCGATGTACAGCATGCACGACGGCGAGCTCGAAGAGGAACGGCGGCTCATGTATGTCGCCGCCACACGTGCCAAGCAGGAGCTCTATATAACCTATCCCATCAACATCTTCGACCGCGGCCTCGGTGTGATCATGGGCCGGCCGTCACGCTTCATCGAGGACATCGCTCCTGAGCTGCTGCGACCGCTTACGCTGGTCGAGCAAGAGGCGGAATGGGAAGAGTGACCGTTCCGCGCCGCCAGGCAATGACAAACCTGTCGGTGCGGGCATTCGGGTGTCACTTGCCGTAGGCATCGGCGGATGCAAATACCCCCGTTGCAAATGGCCGGGCTCTGGGCGCAAAGATTGCTGCCAGCGTAACGCCGTGATTAACGTAAGCACAATGCGCCAACCGGGTTGGGAGACGCTCACCAGGTGGAGTCTCCGGCTGGGCTTCGCCGTGGTGGGCTTTCTGTCGGTTTACCTGCTCGTACGGGGCAACTGAGCCGTTAGCGTCTGCCGCGGTGCCCCCTTGGGCCGGCGGTGGGCGCCCATGCGGCGAAGGCGCTCGGTGTTGGGAAAAGCGCGGAGGTTTACCTCCGGTAGGTTGTCGGTCGCGCCCGTCAGCCGCCGCGCCGGCCAACCGCCAGCCAGGAGAGACCAATGGGTGGCCGCAGGTACCCCTCGAACCGCAGGAGGGGCACCAGGAGATCGTTGACGCGCGCCTGCACACCGGGAACCGAGCGCCGCTTCAAGAGCCGAGCGTTGACGAACCACCCCAAGGCACCGATCATGTTGAACGCCGAGGAATGCTCGACAGTGAAGCCGGCTGCCGCCAGCCGATCCAGGAGCTCGGCGCGCTCGTAGCGGCGGTAATGCCCGATGGCGCGATCGATCTCGCCGTAGAGGCTGCGGAGCGCCGGCACGATCAGCACGACTCGCCCGCCCGGCGCCAGGAGATCATGCAGGTGCCGTAAGGCGCCGACGTCATCCTCGACATGCTCCAGGACGTTGAGACAAATGATGCTGTCGAATCCCTCGCCCAGCTCGGCAGGCACCTCACCACCCAGATCGAATTTGCAGACACGCACGTGAGCATCGTTGCTGAACGTGTTGTGCAGCATGCGGAGGTACTTGTCCTCGATGTCGGTGGCCACGACGAGCTGGCGCGAGGCCATCTGCCGGGTCATGTTGCCGGTACCCGCGCCGACCTCGAGGACCCGGGCGCCGACGAACGGCGCCACTTGCTCCCAGAGCCAGGCGTTGTAGCGGTGCAGCGCTTCCATGCGCTGCAGGGTCTTGTACCCGGGGTCAGCGTTCTCGACGTCATCGACCACGGCATACTTGACAATCGTCCAGACTGCGACGAGCCCGTCCTTCCAGCCGATCTTCTTGCCTTCCAGGTAACTGCGACCGGCGTACGAGATCGGCACCTCATAGATGCGTGCCCGCATGCGCGCAAACTTGGCGGTCAGCTCGGGCTCGATACCGAAGCGCTGTGATCGCAAGGGCATCTGCTTCACCACCTCGGCCCGACAGGCCTTGTAGCAGGTTTCCATGTCGGTGAGGTTGAGGTTGGTGAACATATTGGACAGGAACGTGAGGAGGTGATTCCCCAGCGCGTGCCAGAAGAACAGCACGCGCCGCGGGGAGCCCGTGAAGCGAGAGCCGTAGACGACGTCGGCTTTGCCATCCAAGATCGGCTCAATGAGCTTTGGATAGTCTCCCGGGTCGTATTCGAGATCGGCATCTTGAATGATGATGATGTCGCCGGTGGCCACGGCGATGCCGTCGCGAATGCTTCCGCCCTTGCCTTGATTGCGGCTGTGCACAACCAGATGCAGCTCGTTGGTCGTTCCGTGCGCCCCCTCCCGGAGGACCCGGTCGCCCGAACTGTGCAACCCGAGTTTCGCAAGCTCGCCCAGGGTGCCGTCCGTCGAGCCGTCGTCGACGACGACGATCTCCTTGTCGAGCGGGACGTCGCAGACGCGCCGCAAGATTTCGGCAATGGTCGACCGTTCGTTGAACGCCGGCATGATGACTGAAAGCTTCACGGCTTCACCACTTACCCCTCACTCGTTACTGTCCGCCGTTGGTGATGCCAGAGAGCAGGCATCACCACAAGCACGATTTTCTTGCTGCGGGGCGGGGGCCGCGGTATGAGTGCGATGTGCCGCCCAGACTTCCGGTGCGCGCAGCAGCTGTGGTCCTTGTCTGCGGTCTGAGCGCCTGCGTGTCGTTTCCGCCCGCGATCACGGGGGTGACCGTCTTTCCGGTCGACGCCGAAGGGCAGCCACGCGGCGTGAGTCTCTGCCGCACCGCCGCGCAGCCGCCCATTCCAGTGATCGGGGTGCGCCCCGGGTTGAATCCGCGGCAAGGTGCGCTGTGGCTCAACGACCCCGCGACCGGGCTGGTGCGGATCACGCTGGCACGCGGCCTACAGAATTTCGTCCTGTTTTGTGCGCGCCTCGACGCGAGTGATCACTTCGTCATCGCCGTCTACCTTGATGACGAGCCCGCTCCGTCGCTGACCGCGCTGGTGGACGGGCATCCTTCTCAAGCCGTCGGCGCGACCCCAGCCCCTCTGGTGCGCGGCCTCGATGGCACCCTCACCGCCAATCACTCCGCGCGCAGCGTGGTCCGCGACGGCTATCGAGTGACGCTGCGCGGCGCGGCATTCCCGCTGGACGGAATCTCCGTCGACCCGCTCAGTCCGTGGGTCCTGGCGCCCGACGGCATCAACGACCTTAGCGGGATCCTGACGCTGGATGTGCAGCCGGCATAGACGACAAAACTCTCACGCAAAGGCGCAAAGACGCAAAGCTGAGGAATTGGAGAGAGGATGTGCCTTCCCAAGCGCATTCCCCATGATGATGCTTCTTGAGTACAGATCTCTTGGTGCTCTGCGTCCTTTGCGCCTTTACGTGAGCTTGCTTTCTGTGACACGAAGTTAGGTTAGAATCGCGCGACAGCGTTGTAGTATCCACGGACGCTGGCGATGCGCTCGCCGTTGAAGTGAATGAGAAACACACCCTCCAGCGGTTTCGTCGCCGTTCCCCCGCCGACGTCCGTTGCCGACCATTCGACAGCCAGGAACTCGCTGTTCCCGCTTACGCGACGCACCTCGTAATGGCTCGCGGGAGTGGCATTCCACAGAGATACGAAAAAGAAGGTGATCGCCTGACCGGAGAGCGGCTTTCCAGTCAGCGGATCCTGATACGTGGCGGCGGGATCCAGGAGGGGCGTGACCTGTTGGATCCGATGGCTGTTGAGCGACTCGATCCACGCATTCGCCCAGCGCGCCGGTTGCTCCGGTGGGTGGGGCGAGCCGCAGCCGATCGCCATGCACAGCAGGCCGATGCAGATCCACACGCGGAGTGAACGACCTGGGCCTTCTTCTTCGTGGCGCTGCGGCTCTTGTTTCATCGGGCTAGCTGAGGGCGAGCGCGTGTTGGCTCAATGCCGCGGCAATCACGGCAGCGGGCTCACGTATTCCCACAGGGGCAC
>Ga0265332_10000117_pt1 | contig 67378 bp, 49 predicted proteins | sample 41926metaG_FD_202084 | JGI IMG/M metagenome (GOLD analysis project Ga0265332, IMG submission 202084) | Rhizosphere microbial communities from Carex aquatilis grown in University of Washington, Seatle, WA, United States - 4-19-26 metaG | ecosystem: Host-associated > Plants > Roots > Rhizosphere...
CTCATGCGCTCGATCGCGTCGCCACCACCGGCCGGGTGCTCTATGTCGGCGCTCATCCCGACGACGAGAATACGCGGCTGTTGGCGTATCTGGCGAACCACCGGCATCTCACCGCCGCCTACCTGTCGATGACGCGTGGTGGCGGTGGCCAGAACCTGATCGGCCGCGAGCAGGACGAGCTGCTGGACGTCATCCGCACCGAAGAGCTGCTGGCGGCGCGCCGCCTCGACGGCGCGACGCAACGCTTTACGCGCATGCGCGACTTCGGTTACTCGAAGACGGCGGACGAGACCCTGGCGATCTGGGACCATGAGCAAGCCCTCGCCGATGTCGTGTGGGTCATCCGCACCTTCCAGCCGGACGTCATCATCACGCGCTTCGACGAGCAGCCACCGAATCACGGCCACCATACGGCCTCGGCGATCCTGGCACGCGAGGCATTCCGAGCCGCGGCGGATCCGAGCCGCTTTCCGGAACAGCTGAGCGGCGGTGTCGAGCCGTGGCAGGCCGACCGCCTCCTGCTCAACGTGCCGCAATGGCGCGAAGGACCACCGCCGGCAGGGGCGTTGACGCTCGACGTTGGCGCCTACGACGTGCGGCTGGGGCTGGGTTACGGCGAGTTGGCGGCGCTCTCGCGCAGCCAACACAAGAGTCAGGGCTTCGGCGTGGCCGGCGAGCGCGGGCCACTCATCGAACGCTTCGTTTCCGTGGCCGGCACGCCGCCGAGCAAAGACATCCTCGAAGGAGTCGAGAGCAGCTGGGGACGCTTCGGCGCGCCCGGCAGACGGGTCGACACGGCGCTGCAGAAAGCCCGCGCAGCGTTGGATCGAGACCATCCCGAGCGCGCAGTTGCCGCGCTGCTGCAGGCGCAGCAAGCGCTCGAGGCCCTGCCCGACGTGCCGCGCGTGCGCGACGCGCGCGCGGCGCTCGACCAGATCATCGCCGCGGCGGCCGGTGTGTTCGTGCGTGCGACCGCGGCGCGCGCCGGGGCCGTGCCCGGCAGCACGGTGCCGATCCACCTCGAAATCATCCGACGCCAGCCCGGAAGCATGAGCCTGCAGCGCGTGGTATTCCCCCACGTCGCGCCCGTCGAGGTGAACGCGGCGCTCGATATCAACGAGAAGCGCGAGCTGTCGTCCGATGTGCCGATTCCTGACAACGCGCCGATCTCGACGCCGTATTGGCTCGCCGAGCCTTCTCTCCCGGGCCGTCAGATCGTCGCCGACCAGCGCCTCGTCGGTGCCCCGAAAGGCCCGGCACCAATCAGCGTCGGCGTCGACCTGGCCGTGCGAGGCGGTCACGTCCATCTCGATGTTCCGGTGGTGTACGCCTGGACGGATCCGGTGCAGGGCGAGCGCCTGCGGACATTTCTGGTGGTGCCGCCGGCGACGGTGACGCCGGCGCGCCAGGCGGTGATGTTTCCGAATAACCAGGCGGCGAGCGTTGCGCTGCGCATCCGCGCCGGTCAGGACGCCCTCCGTGGTGAGGTGAACCTGCATCTGCCGGCGACGTGGCAGGTCGAGCCCGTCAGCTTGCCGGTGCAACTGGCGCACGCGGGCGATGAGACCACGGTGCATTTCCAAGTCACGCCAGCCGCGAATGCCGCGGCCGTGGAGATTCATCCGGCGCTCGAGGTCGGTGGCCGCAGCTGGTCGTACCGCGAAGACGACATCGATCATCCGCACATTCCGTTGCAGGTCGTCCTGCAGCCGGCGCGGCTGCGGCTCGTACCGTTGAGGTTGCAAGTGCCGCACGGGCGCGTCGGCTACATCCAGGGATCGGGTGACACGGTTGCCGAGGATCTGGCGCACGTCGGCGTCAATGTGCAGCTGCTCGATGATGACGAGATTCGCAGCGGTGATCTCAGTCGCTACGCCGCCATCGTCGTCGGCATTCGTGCCTACAATACCCGCGACGTGTTGCGCAGCGCGCAAGCGCGGCTCATGCACTACGTGGACGACGGTGGCACGCTGGTGGTGCAGTACAATACGAACAATCGGCTGGCGCCGCTGGACATCCCGATCGGGCCGTTCCCGCTGACGATCGGGCGCGACCGGGTCACGGACGAGACGGCAGAGATGATTGCGGTGAATCCGCAGAGCCCGGTTCTGCTCACCCCGAACCACATTGACGCCGCCGACTTCGCCGGTTGGGTTCAGGAGCGCGGCCTGTACTATGCCGAGAGCTGGGACCCGCGTTACGAGCCGATCTTCCGTGCCGCGGATCCGGGAGAGCAGCCGCTGCTGGGAGGACTGCTCGTGGCGCGCTCTGGACGCGGGCACTTTGTGTACACCGGGCTCGGGTTCTTCCGGCAGTTGCCGGCCGGCGTGCCGGGCGCGTACCGGTTGTTTGCGAATTTGATTGCCCTGAAATGAGCGCGCGCGACAGGGCTGATGCGGCGCCGGAGGTTCCGCCGCCGCTGCTGCGGAGTTGGCGCAATCTCTACGTCCTTCTCCTGGCGGAGCTGGGCGCTCTCGTCCTCCTGTTCTACGGCTTGACGTGGTGGGCTTCCTGAGGCTGGCCGCGTGAGTGCTCTCGACTGGGCGGTCCTCATCGGGACCATCAGCTTCATCGGCATCTATGGCGCGTGGAAGACGCGCCACGTGCGCGACATGGAGGGGTATTTTCGCGGCGACAGCACCCTGCGTTGGCCGACCATCGGCCTCAGCATCATGGCAACGCAGGCCAGCGCCATCACGTTCCTGTCGACGCCGGGGCAGGGGTACGAAGACGGCATGCGTTTCGTGCAGTTCTACTTTGGGCTACCGCTGGCGATGATCGTGATCAGCGCGGTGTTCGTGCCGATCTACTATCGCCTCAAGGTGTACACCGCCTACGAGTATCTGGAGCACCGCTTCGATGCGCGCGTGCGCTACCTCGGCGCGGTCCTGTTTCTCATTCAGCGCGGCCTGGCGACCGGCATTACCATTTACGCGCCGGCGATCATCCTCAGCGCCATCCTCGGCTGGCCGCTGAACCTCACCAACCTGGCGATCGGCCTGGTGGTCATTGCCTACACCGTCTCCGGCGGCACGCAGGCGGTGAGCCAGACCCAGCGGCAACAAATGATCGTCATGCTGGCAGGGATGGTCGTCGCGGCGCTGCTCATCGTCGTGCGATTGCCTGACACCGTGTCGTTGCGTGCCGCACTCAAGCTAGCGGGAGCGCTCGATCGCATGAACGTCGTGAGCTTCGATCTCGACTTTCACAACCGCTACAACTTCTGGTCGGGAATCGGCGGCGGCTTCTTTCTCGCGCTGTCGTACTTCGGCACCGATCAGTCGCAGGTGCAGCGCTATCTGTCCGGCCGCTCGGTGACCGAGAGTCGGCTCGGGCTACTGTTTAACGGCTTTTTCAAGGTACCGATGCAGTTCGTCATCCTGCTCATCGGCGTGCTGGTTTTCGTATTCTATCTGTTCACGCAGCCGCCGATCTTCTTCAATACGCCGGCGCTGGCGCGGGTCGAGCACAGCGCGCAGGCCGCGGCGCTCAGTGCGCTGCAGAGCCGGTATGACGACGCCTTCGCCGCACAGCGCGCGGCGGCGACGGCGTATGTCGGAGCCCTCGAAGGTTCGGCGGAACAACAGGCGGCGGCGAAGGCGAGCTTGCGTGCGGCAGCGGCGCACAGCAACGAACTGCGGGGCGAGGCGAAGGCACTGGTTGCCAAGGCCGTCCCGAATGCCGAGACGAAAGATGCGGACTACGTCTTCCTCAGTTTCGTGCTGCGGTATGTCCCGAGCGGGCTCGTCGGCTTGCTGATCGCGGTGATTCTCTGCGCCGCCATGAGCGCGACCGCGAGCGAGCTGACCGCACTGGGATCGACGAGCACGGTCGATCTCTACAAGCGCCTGGTCGGCGGCCCAATGTCACCGCGCCAGGATCTCTTCGTCTCCAAGCTGTTCACCGTCCTGTGGGGTCTCGTCGCCGTCGCCTTCGCGTGCTTCGCCGGGCTGCTCGACAATCTGATCCAGGCGGTCAACATCCTCGGTTCGATTTTCTACGGTACGGTGCTGGGCCTGTTCGTGGTGGCCTTCTTCGTTCCGCGCGTCACCGCCACGCCGGTGCTGATTGCCGCGCTGGTAGCGCAAGCCGCTGTCATTATGGTGTTCTTTGCGTCGGATATCGGATTCCTGTGGTACAACGTCATCGGCTGCGGCATCGTCGTGGTCGTGTCCTCCGGTCTTGAGGCCATTGGTGCCGGGTCAACGCTACCGCGCGCCCGCTCACGAGGCCGGTGATCCAGTGGCGGTGGAATTGACGCTGCATGTACTCGACATTACGCCACGATGAGATGAGATGAGATGAGATGACCAAAAGGCTTGACGCCGAGCATCGCCGTATGGGAGGGTGATTCACTTCCAACCGAAAGACAGTCAGGAGGGGGCACAATGAGAACGCCGGTTGTTCGCCTGTTCGGAGCACTCACCGTGGTGGTTATCGGAACCCTGGCGTCCTCATCGCCGGCCGCGGCGAGCGGTGTGGTTGGTACCGGCACTCCGGGGAGTTGCAGCGAGGCTGCCCTCAACACCGCCTTGGTCGGCGGGGGCAGCGTCACGTTCAATTGCGGAGCTAACCCGGCGACGATCACGGTGACATCTGAGAAGACAATCACCGTCGACACCAGCGTCGACGGTGGTGGTCTCGTTACGCTCAATGGAGGTGGCACGACAGGCTTTTTCTTTGTTTCCGGTGCCACGCTCAACGTTGCCAATGCCACCCTGACCGGGGGAAAGTCTGAATACGCTGGTGGCGCCATTGAGGTCCAGACGGGCAACCTCAATGTGATGAGCTGTACGTTTTTGAATAACCTCGTCGATGCCAGTGCTCGAGAAGACGGCTATGGCGGTGCCATCTCCAACGACGACCCGAATGGCACCATCAACATCACCAGCAGTACCTTCACAAACAATAGGCTCATCGCCAGCGTCTTCCCCAACGGGGGCGCCATTTTCAACCAGGGGACCGCGAACATTACAAACACGACATTCTTTCGTAATACGGCGATGGTCACCCCTGGAAGTGTTTTCGTCAGTGCCGGGGGTGCGATGGCAATTCTCGGAGGCGTTGTGATGGTGACGAACTGCACCCTTTCTGGTGATAGTGCCGCGTCCGGGAGCGAGATCCACATCCAGAACAGTACCGGCATCGTTAAAAACTCTATTGTTGATGGCACTTGCTCAGGGGTTCTTACGGATGGTGGCCACAACACCGGGTCCAGGTGTGGCCTCGGTACAGTGAACAACCCCCTGCTGGATCCCGCCGGTCTGGCCGACAACGGTGGGCCAACCAAGACCATTGGGCTGCAGGCAAGCAGCCCTGCGATCAACGCCGGCGACCCCTCGGTGTGCGCCGCAACACCGGTAAACAACCTCGATCAGCGCGGCTTTGTCCGGCCCGGCGTCGGTGCCACGAACTGCTCGATTGGCGCCTATGAGTACAACTCAGTGGGCACGCCAACGCCCACGGTCACACCGACGCACACTACCACCCCGACCCCGACGTTGACCCCCACCCTGACGCCGACAGGGACCGACACGCCAGCGCCCACGGTCACACCCTCTGCCACCGCGTCGCCATCTCCCCCGCCCACACAGACGAATGCTCCGACCTCGACACCGACCAACACCCCGACCGAGACGCCGACGAATACGGCGACGGCAACCCCATGTGGTGGCATCACGAGTGGGCTGAGCTTTGATGGGAGTTTGCTGCAAGTCGTCAGCGTTCCGGATTATGCGGCCTTCCCGAGTGGGCTGCACGCGCAACTGACAATCGAGATGTGGATGCGCGCCGACACGAACGTACCCGCGGTCTTCGTGGCGAAGTTCGCGGGGGGCGCAACCAATTCAACGTTCTTTGTGGCGAGAAGCAATCAACAGTTCATCATTAATTTTGCGGACTTTGCCTCGGTGGTGGTCACCGCCAACGATGCCGTGCCACTCGGGCAGTGGGCTCACTTTGCTCTGGTGTACGATGGAGCGGGTGTATCGGATACCGACAAGCTGCAGATCTATGTGAATGCGATTGCGATGCCGTACAGTGTGTTCGTGTCGCCAATCCCCGATGCCCTGGTGGATTCGACCGCGCCGGTCGAGTTCGGCGGCAGCGTGACGCGCACGTCGTTTTTTACGGGGGCTATTGACGAGGTGGAGTTCTACCACGTTGCGGAGAGTGCCAGCACGATCCTGGGGCACTACAACAGTGCGTTGGGCGCCTGCGGCGCGAGCGGAGACAGTGGACTGACTGCGGGGTATCATCTTGATGAGGGAAGCGGCGCCACCGCAATCGACTACAGTGGCAACTCCCATGATGGGACCTTGGTGAACGGGCCGGCATGGATTGGCGGGCAGGTGTGCTGTCCCGCGCCCACGCCGACGAGCACGCCCAGTGCGACGGCAACACCGACCGTAACCCCGACCCCCACCTCGACGGACACGCCGACAGATACGCCGACGGTGACCCCGACGAACACGGCCACCGCCACGGCGACGAACACGCCACTGCCGACACTCACCTCCACGCGGACGCCCACCTCGACCGCAACCAGTACGCCGAGCGTCACGCCGACAGCCACGCCCTTCGGCGGGTGTGCCGCCACGCCCCAAACGGGGTGCCAGGCCCCGCAGCGTTTGTCGCGCTTCTCGTTGAATGCGAGCGCGCACACGGTGAGCGCGAGTTGGTCGGGCGGCACCACCGCGGTGGCGCTGCCGCAGTTCGGCAACCCCGTGAGCGGCGCCACCGCGTATCACCTGTGCGTCTACGACACCAACGCCGGTCCGCCCCGCCTGGCGTTCGGTGCCAACGTCCCCGCCGGTGGCACCTGCGGCACGCGTCCGTGTTGGAGGCAGATCGGCAGCCACTTTGCGTACAGCAACACGGCGGGGACCCCGGATGGGGTGAAGCGGATGACGCTGCGCGCCACCGCCGGCCGGATCGGTGCCGCCATCACGGTGAATGGCCGCGGCAGCAATCTGCACCTGCCGGTGTCGAGCGATGGGATCACGCTGCTGCGAGAGTCCCCCGCGGTGATCGTCCAGGTGCAACGCAGTGACGCTCCCGATTGTTGGGAGACGGTGGTTACCAGCCCGCCGACTCGCGGCACCCGCTTCGTGTTTAGCGACGCGGTGCGCCCATAAGGCTATCTACAGATATCAGTTGACAACTGAGCGCGGGCTTTGGGATGCTCCAATTTTGGGGGAGGGCACTCATGAATGGTCGCTACGATAGATCAAGGTCTCCCGCGCTCCTCTGCGTTCTTCTTCTGGTCACGACGTTCGCTGCGGGTGCAGCTCGTGCCCTGAGTATCGCTGACCGTTTCGCGCGCGTCGGCTCGGGCGAGTCGTTGGTTGCGCCGTTCACGGTGCCGGCGACTTCGACCGTGAATAGTTATGGCGGTGCTGTCGAGGTCATCGTATCCGGCATCGGGAACAGCTACGAAGCTCGGGTCAATGACGCGTTCTACGGTGTGCCGTCGGGCATTCCCGTCGACTATCAAAGTGGCTCGTTCTTCAAGCTCCCGTACTACCAACTGAACATCGGTTGGAGTAATGGCTTCCACCTCGCCGGCTGCGAGGGCGAGCCGAACAACGCCAATAACTTCATCACTTTCATCGAGGACGTCGGGCCGGTGACACCGCCAGCCATGCCCGCCTATGCCCCGGTCAGTCACACGTACCACTTTGTGGTCAGTATCCCCGCGGACGCCGCACGCCTCAGTTTCGGCGTATCGGACTGCATCTTCAACGACAACGGTGGACAGTACCAGATCCAGGTCTTCCAGCTCCAGCCGCTCAGCGGGACCGCCATTCCCACGGGAACAAGCACCGCAACACCGACACCGGGCACCCCGACGCCGACGCCCACACCCTTTGCGTGCGCCGTCGCACCGCAGAGCGACTGTCAAGGACCACAGGGCGCGGCGGGCATCAGTCTGAATGCCACTGCTCGCACGCTGCGTTGGAAGTGGGCCGGCGGGTCAGTCCCGGTCAGTCTGTCCGAGCTCGGTGACCCCGTCAGTGGACCGACTGCGTATGCGCTGTGTGTCTACGACACCAGCGGCGGGCCACCCAGTTTGGCGTTCGGCACGACGGTACCGTCGGGTGGAATCTGCGGCGCACGGCCCTGCTGGAAGGCCAGTCACGGCCGCTACGCGTATGCCAACAGTGCCGGCAGCCGCGGCGGCGTGAACCGAATGGTCCTGCGGCCGAACAGCCGCGGGAGCGGCGCTTCCATCGTGGTGAACGGTGGCGGCGCGAATCTGCACCTGCCCGTGTCGGTCGATGGGATCTTCCTGCTGCGCGAGTTTCCAGAGGTGATCGTGCAACTGCAGCGCGGCGACAGCGCGAGCTGCTGGGAGGCTGTGTTCACGAGTCCGGCCGACCACAATACCCGCTCGGTGTTCAGCGACAGCAGTCGCTGACCAAATAGGCTTCGCCCACACGCGGTCCCACCTACCGCCGCCGCATGTCGGTAGGCGTGCGTAGTGACCTTGTCGGTTTCTGCAAAGGCTGGTATTCGACCAGCCTTCGGAGGGACATATCGATGCGTGTGGTTCGTTTGGGGAGAAGCCTCGCCTTGATGGAAAACCGGGAAACCCACACCCTCCCGTGATCATGGGCACGCAGAGCGACGCGCATCTCGTCTGGATGGACATGGAGATGACCGGGCTCGACCCGGAGCGTAACACCATCCTGGAGATCGCCACGTTGATCACCACCAACGACCTGCAACTGGTGGCCGAGGGGCCGGTCTGCGTCGTCCACCAGTCGCAAGCGGTGCTCGATGCGATGGACGAATGGAACCGCACGCACCACGGTGCGTCCGGATTGAGCGCTCGGGTCGTGGCGTCGACCACGTCGCTGGCCGAGGCTGAAGCGGAGACGCTGGCGTTTGTGCAACAGTATTGCCCGCAGCGGACTTCGCCGCTGTGTGGCAACTCCATTTGGCAAGACCGCCGCTTTCTGGCGCGCTACATGCCGCAGCTCGAAGGGTATTTACACTATCGCACCATCGACGTGAGCACGGTCAAGGAGCTGGTGCGGCGCTGGTATCCCAACGGGCCTTCGCCCCCGGAGAAAAAACACGCGCATCTGGCGCTCGACGATATTCGCGAATCGATTGCCGAGTTGCAGTTCTATCGTGAGCAGTACTTCGTGCAGGCCGGAAAATAGGAAGGTCACGAAAGCACGAAAGGGCGAAATCACGAAAAAGAGAATCGCAGTTCAGCCTTTCGTGGTTTCGAACTTTCGTGCTTTCGTGATTTCCTTGGGCAAACATGCCCGTCTTGCCCATTGACCCGCTGTTGCCGGAGATCGTCGCGGCCGTGTCGCGCGCTTCGCGGCTGGTGCTGCGCGCGCCTCCGGGAGCGGGCAAGACGACGCGCGTGCCCGGCGCGCTGTTGGATGCCGGGCTGGCCGCGGACAAGCAGGTTGTCGTGCTCGAACCGCGACGCATCGCGGCGCGCGCTGGTGCCGAGTTCGTGGCGCGCGAACGTGGCGGCCACGTGGGCGACGAGGTCGGCTACCGCGTCCGCTTTGAGCAACGCGGCGGTCGGGCGACGCGCTTGTGGTTTGTCACCGAAGGCGTGCTGGGCCGGCAATTGGTCGGCGATCCGTTTCTCGAGCAGGTGGGGGTGGTGGTGCTCGACGAGTTTCACGAACGCCATCTGCAGGGTGACGTTGCGCTGGCGGTGATCCGCGACCTGCAGGCGAGCGTCCGCCCCGATCTCAAGCTGGTGGTGATGTCGGCAACGCTGCAAACCGATCGCCTCGCCGCGTACCTCGACGGCTGTCCGGTATTGACGGCGGAGGGCCGGGCGTATCCCGTGGCCATTTCGTACGACGCCACGGTGCAGCAACGCCCGCTGCCGACGCGGGTTGCCGGCACATTGCAGGATGTCCTCGGTGATCGTACGGATCGCGGTGACGTGCTCATCTTCTTGCCCGGCGCCGCCGAGATCCGCCGGGTGGCTGCCGCCATCGAACCGCTGGCGGCGACCCACGACCTCGATGTCGTTGTGCTGCACGGCGACTTGCCGCTGGAGGCGCAGCAACGGGCCATTCAACGCGGCCCGCGGCGCAAGGTCGTGCTTGCTACCAATGTTGCCGAAACCGCGTTGACGATCGAAGGGGTGACGACCGTGATCGACTCCGGCCTGGCGCGCGAGTCACGCTTCGACACGAAACACGGCATCAACGCGCTACGCGTCGTCGCCATCAGCCGCGCCGCTGCCGATCAGCGGGCCGGGCGGGCCGGACGCACGGCACCGGGACGCTGCGTCCGCCTGTGGAGTCAGGGCGAGCACATGGCGCGCCGCGCGCACGAGACACCGGAGGTGCTGCGGCTCGATCTCAGCGGCACACTCCTCGAGTTACGTGCGTGGGGGCTGCGTGATGTTGGCAAGTTTCATTGGCTCGATGCGCCCAGCGAGACGGCAGTGCAGCGCGCCGAGCAGCTCCTCGAGCAGCTCGGGGCCGTCGATGCCGGGGGCGCGCTGACCGACGTTGGCCGCCGCATGCTGCAACTCGCGGTGGCGCCCCGGCTGGCGCGGATGCTGGTCGAGGCAGAACGCCGTGGCTGTGCGGCGGAGGGGGCGCTGTTGGCGGCGTTGGCCTCGGAGCGCGACATCTGTCTCGAGCAGCGGGCCTTCGGTGACGGAGCCATTGGCCGCTGGCCGGCGGGCAATTCCGATCTGGTCTTGCGCATGCAGCTCTTTGCCGAGGCTGAGCGCCGGCGGTTCGATGCCGGCGCCTGCCGCGGGCTCGATCTCGATCCACGCAGCGTGCGTGCGGTCGAGCGCTCCCGGCAACAGCTCGGGCGTATCTTGGGCAGAAGGGCCGACTCATCCTCGGCCGATGAAGACATCCTCCTGCGCTGCGCGCTTGCCGGATTCCCGGACCGCGTCATTCGCCGCCGCGCCGCGGGCGCGCCGCGCGGCGTGATGGTTGGTGGCCGGGGGATTGTGCTGACCGAAAGCAGTGTGGTGCGCGACGCCGATCTGTTTGTCGCCGTCGAGGTCGACGCCGGTCCGCAACGTCAGCTCGCGGAAGCGCGCGTACGGCTCGCCAGCGCCGTGCGCGCGGAGTGGCTCGCCGAGATGTTCCCTGCGGCGCTGCGCGCGCAGGCGGAGCTGGTCTTCGATCCGCAGCGCGCGCGTGTCGTCGAGCGCCGCCGCGAGTCGTTTCACGATCTGGTTCTCCGCGAAAGCGTACGGACCGAGGTTGACCGCCAGCAAGCGGGAGAAGTTCTCGCACAAGTCGTGCGCGCCGATCCAGAGGCGACGATCGGTCTCGGCGACGGCGCGCGCCACTTGCTGGCGCGGCTGCGCTTCGTGCAGCAGTGGATGCCCGAGCTGGCCTGGCCCGGCGATTCCGACGGTCTGCTGGGTGAAGCGGCGGCGGCGATGTGTGTCGGCCGCTGTAGCGTGGCCGAAGTGCGCGGCGCCGATGTTGAAGGAGCGCTGCGTGGTCTGCTGACGCACCCGCAGCGCGCCGCGCTTGAGCGCGACGCGCCGGTGCAATATCACCTGCCATCCGGGCGCACGGTCACGATCGGCTACGCAGACGGCAAGCCGCCGACGGTTGCGGCGCGCATTCAAGAGTTGTTCGGCCTCAGGGCGACGCCACGGCTCGCTGCCGGGCGTGTCGCGGTGGTCTTTGAGCTGTTGGCGCCGAACCAGCGGCCGGTGCAGATCACCGACGATTTGGAGAGTTTTTGGCAGCGCACGTATCCGGAGGTGCGCAAGGTATTGCGCGGGCGTTACCCGAAGCATCCGTGGCCGGAGGATCCGCTGACGGCGGTGCCGACGTCGAGAGCGAAACGCAGAGATGAAGGCAGGGTGCAGTAGGATATGAGCCGCATCGACAGGGGGAGTGTTACGCCGAGGTGCAGCCCGGGGACTCGACGCCCCCGGCTAAGACAGCCAAGCCGGCTGGAAGCCGGCTCCCCCGCCCCGGCTTTTCAACCCCGGCGCTGCTTCGCGATGTGCCGCGTCGCCAGCTCGACCAGCATCGAACGCTGTGGCTTCGAGGTTGCGCTCAATGCGACGTCGTGGCGTTCGATGAAGAGATACTTCTGCGGCCGTTTGTAGTGCGACAAGGCCAGTGCGGCATGCGCCTGCAACGTCACGGCTGCTGGTGACGCGCCGGGCTTGGCGACGATCAATGCCACCACCTGCTGCTCGAGCCCATCGGGCGGGATGCCGACGACGTACGCCGCTTCGACGCCCGGATGTGCCGCCAACACACCTTCGACCTCAACCGGCGAGACGTTGATGCCCTTCACCCGCAACAGATCCTTGCTGCGGCCGACGAAATGGAATGTTCCCGCCGCATCGAGGTTGCCCAGATCCCCGGTCATGAAGAATCCGGCATCGTCGAGTCCGCTGCCTGCTGGTCGCTTATAGTAGCCGCTGAACAACCCGGGGCCGCGCACACACACCGCACCGACGTCGCCGGCGCCGCACGGCCGGCCGGTGTCGTCGACGATGCGCAGCTCCATGCCGGGCAGTGGCGTGCCAAGGGGCGTCTGCGCCGCGGTCGCCGGATCGTGCCAGTCGAGTGCGGTGACGTAGCCGGCCGTTTCTGTCATCCCGTAGCCGGTGATGAACCGCGCGCCGGTCAGGTGCGGGGCATACCACTCGGCGCGCCCGCCGCCTTTGCGAACCTGTGCGAGCAACTCGGGTCGGAAGCGGGGGTGCGCCAGCACCTGCCCGACTTGCGGCGGCCGCAGGTGCAGCGCGGTGGGCCGATGGCGATCCAACGCGGCGACGAGCGCATCTGCGGTGAACGTCTCCATGAGAATCAGCGTGCAGCCCGCCGCCAACGTAGGCAGGGCGCGGATGAGCAAGCCGGCGACCCAAAACAGCGGCAAGGTCGACAGCAGCGTATCCGCGGCAGTCAGGCCGCTACGGTGTGCCGTAGGTAGCACCGTCGCGAGAGCGGCGCGGTGGCTCAGCATCACGCCCTTCGGCGTTCCCGTGGTGCCCGAGGTGTAGAGCATGCAGGCCACGGCGTTCGGGTCGATCGCGCTACGCATCGAGCCCTGGGCGCCGTCGGCCGCTGCCTGCGTGTCGAGGACGATCACCTTGCGCAGCCGCGGCAATCTCGGCATCTGCTCGATCATGTGGAGGTAGTCGTGCGAGCGCAGCCGGGGCTGCACGATCAACACCTCGACGTCGGCGTGCGCGAGAATCTCCGCCAGCTCACGCACCGTGACGAAGGTCGAGATCGGTACCAGCGTCGCTGCGGCGCGCCATACCCCGAAGGCGGCGGCGAGCCACTCAGGGCTATTCGCAGCCAGCAGGCCGACGTGCGTGCCAGCTCCGCAACCCGCGGCCTGCAAGGTGGCGCTCCAGGCGTCCGCGTCTCGATCGAGTGCGGCAAACGTCAGGTTAATCCGTTCAGTGAGGACTGCCGAACGCTCACCATACACGGCCGCGCGGTCGGCCAGCAAGGCGCTCAGATCGGGCGGCAGCACGGGCCGAAGGTCGCACACGGCCGGGCCGTGTTCAAGGTGAGGGACCTCAACAAACGTCCGTCGTTCCAAGGCTTACATTTCGCCGACGAGGCGGAGCCTCGCCGGCAGTGCATTCCCAAACCGAGCCTGGGAACGAAGAGGAGTTGGCCGGTGCCTCCGGAATTTATTGCGTAATGAATCTGTGCTTGGATGCCGCACCTATGAAGCCCCCGCACCTGACGTTCTTCGTCGAGTTGCCCAGCGAGCCGCTGGCCACGTTGTTTGCGCAGCCGGGGGTGATGGAGTGTCTGGTCCACGGCGGCCACGCGCTATCGATGGGACTCCTCGACCTCACCCCGGTGCGTGGCGCAATCGTTCGCCAGCTCGAGGCGGCCGGTGTCGCGGTGACTGCGTGGCTGCTGCTCGACGTTGCCGATGGCTATTGGCTCAATGCCGACAATCCGGAGCGGGCGCGGGAGCGCTATCACCAGACGATCGAATGGGCGGCGCGCGAAGGGCTCCGTCTCCATCGGGTGGGTCTCGACATCGAATTCCCGCGTGCCGATGCGGATCTGATTGCGCGCGAGCCACGCCGCGGGCTGCTCACGCTGCTGCGCCGCCGTCGCACGGCGGCGCAGGTCGCGGTGGCGGAGCAGGCATATGCGGCGCTGGTTGCGGAGATTCGCGCCGGCGGGCGGAGCGTCGAAAGCTACCACTTCCCGCATCTGCTCGATGAGCGCTTGGCGCGCAGCACCCTGTTGCGGCGCACCTTGGGACTGGTCGATGTCTCCGCCGATGCCGAGGTGTTCATGCTCTACTCGAGCTACCTCGGCCGTGCCGGTGCGCACGCCTATTTCACCGACGCTGCCTGTATCGCGCTCGGCGTCACCGGCGGTGGGGTCAATGCGGGGAAGCCCGAAGAGTTGCCGCGGCTGCTGTCGTGGGAGCGTCTCGAAGCTGAGCTCCTGGCGGCCGTGATGTACACGAACGAGGTGTACGTCTTCTCCCTCGAAGGATGCGTCGAGCGGGGCATGCTCGACCGGCTTGCGTCAGTCGACTGGAGTCGTGCGCGCGATGTCGTTGTGCCGGCGGAGCAGCAGCGTGGGCGCCGGCGGCGGGCGCTGTTTCGCGGGGTGTTGCGCTTGGAAGGTGCGATCGATGTGATCCTTCCAAGCCGAGGGCGCGCAAAACGTGAAACACGAAACGTAAAACGCAAAACGTAAGGGATCCCGAGGCCTCTGGCACGCGAGGGAATTCGGGCACTCTCGCATTGACCACATGCCTAGGCTATCGTCGCTGCCGTCCAGGTTGCTCCGTTTACGTTTTACGATTTACCGTTCAGGGAGGTCCCATGAAGCTCGACACGGCAATGCTGACTCCGTCGATGCGTTCGGCGATTGGCGAGGCGCAGCGCGCGGAGGAGATGGGTTTCGACGCGCTGTGGACGGCGGAGACCAGTCACGATCCGTTTCTCCCTTTGGTGCTGGCGGCGGAGCACACCACGCGCATCAAGCTCGGCACGGCGATCGCCGTGGCATTTCCGCGCAGCCCGCTGGTGCTGGCGCAAATCGGCTGGGATTTGCAGGAGCTGTCGGGCGGCCGCTTCGTCCTGGGGCTCGGAACACAGGTGAAGGGCCACAACGAGCGCCGCTTCGGCGTCAAGTGGGAGCACCCGGGGCCGAAGCTGCGCGAGATGATCCAGATGATCCACGCAGTCTGGGACTGCTGGCAGAACGGGACGCGTCCGAGCTTTGTCGGCACGTTCTACAACTTCACCCTGATGACGCCGTTCTTCAACGCCGGTCCCATTCCGTATCCGCGGCCACCGATCTACATTGCCGGCGTCAACGAGTACATGTGCCGTCTTGCCGGCGAGCTGTGCGACGGCTTCCACATCCATCCGTTCCACTCGATTAAGTATCTCGACGAGGTGGTGTTCCCGAACATCAAGAAGGGCGTGCAGAAGGCCGGGCGTACTCCGAAGGACGTTGCCATGTCGAGCACCGTCTTCGTCATCGGCGGTGACACCCCTGCGGAGATCGAAGCCGCCAAGGGCCCCGTGCGCCAGCAGATTTCATTTTACGCCTCGACGCCGGCGTACGTCGGCGTGCTCGAAGCCCACGGCTGGGGCGAGACCGGGCGGCGGCTCACTGAAAAATCAAAACGCGGCGACTGGGCCGGCATGGCCGACGAGATCACCGACGAGATGCTGGACGTCTACGCCACCACCGGCACGTACGATGAGATCGCCGACAAGGTGAAGGCGAAGTACAAGGGATACCTCGACCGCGTGGCGTTCTACTTCCCGATGACCGGCGACCCCGGACGCTGGCGGAAGCTGGTGCAGGCGTTCAACGGACGCTAACCACGCGAAGACGCGACTCACGCGCAGGCGCCATGCCGCCAACAACGACGCTCTCGTTGCTGCACGCCTGCGCGCGACATGTGCGGCTCTGAGCCGGGCGCAGCGACCACAGGCACCGGCCGAGTGAGCTCGGAGCGTCCGGCGGCTGTCTCGGCGGTTGTCTCCGGACCGACGTAGCGTTCCCACAGATCGGCGGCTGGTCTGTGTCCCCTGACCGTGACCCAAGCGACGAGCACACCGCACGCTGCCGAGACCTTCATAGGCTCCGAGATTGCTTCGTTCGCGTATCATCCCTCTCACCAACTGACAGCCGCCATCGGCAGCGGCGCCATTTCAGTCCGGCACTGGCGGCCTGGACCCTGGGCATGCCCAACACCTACCAGACGGCAGGCTGCGAGCACTTCGGCATCAGCACAACCTACAATGCCAACCCGACGAACATCATCTACCGCTGGCTCGTGGCCGATCCGGCCACCCCCGGCCAGGTCATGCGGTCGGGGACCACCGTCTCACTGCCGGCGCCGATCTGGACGGTTGTGCCGCCAGCCAATCCCGCGCTGCCGCCGGTGGTGGTTGCCGAGGTGCAGGCGCCGCCGGCGCCGCAGCCCGCGCTGTTCGGTGACGCGCAATGGGTGAAGGTCTACAAGACGGAGCAGCCCGGCAAGGTCGCCGCGGTGGATGACCTGGTGGGCGACAACCACAATGAAGTCCCGGAGAATGCCGCACAGCTCGAAGTGAGCTGGTCGCTGCTGCAGCAGGATCCTCCCGGCGGCAACCAGCGTCGCCGCGGCAAGCTCGCCAACCAAGGCAACCTGGGCAATGGCAATCACGCGGTCGTGCGACGCTACGAGTATTACGCATACGCCGGTGTCTACGATGCCGTGACGCACGAAGCGCTGTGTGCGGACCTCACCTGCACCGCGCCGAGTCCGGGGGAGTTGGGTGATGCAATCGGGGCCCAGAATGTGGCCGCGAATGTCGACGTCAACGCGCTGAGCGTCAACGTGGTTGGAGCTGGGTCGGTGTCCTCGTCGGACAAGGTCTTCAGCTGTGGAAACAAGTGCTACGGCGTCTATAACCCTGGCGCCACGGTCACCCTGACCGCCAAACCCAACTCTGGGAGCGCCTTCTCACAGTGGGGCGGCGCTTGCGCCGGCAACGCCCTGACGTGCACGCTGTCGCTCAACGTCGAGAGCTCGGTCACCGCAACGTTCGTGACGGCGGCCGCTGGTGGCGGCGGTGGGGGTGGTGGCGGCGGGGGTGGAGCAGCGGGCACGCCGTCCTTCACGCTGTCGATCAGCCGCAGCAACTCGGGTACGGTGACCGGGACGCCAGCGGGAACCGACAAGGCGATCAACTGTGGCAGTACGTGTGCCGCGAAGTTCGTTCAGGGCACGATCGTCACATTGACCGCGACGCCGCCGGCCGGCAAGACGTTCGCCAGTTGGAGTGGCGGGTGTTCCGGCACCGCGCCGCTGTGCGCCTTGAACATCGTCAAGGACACCTCAGTGCAAGCGAACTTCAACAAATAGATCAGCCAAGCAGATAACAACTCAATGGTGGGCAGGGGCGAAGTCGGCATGGCTTCGCCCCTGTGCTATTGTCCGACGTCTCCATTTCTCCCTCCTTTCTGGTCTGACCAGTCCGGCCACCGGCCCAGAGCACCGCGGCCCGCATGACGCTCGCCACGGCTCAATTTTGTTGACTGTTTTCCAATGCCTCTGCTACTCTGTCGCTTGTGTAGAGGCACCAAGCCGGTGGAAGCAAAAGCTCGAAGGTGTGGGTGGGTTGTGATGTGGAGAGTCTTGCGATTGGCGGTCTTGGCCGGCCTTGTGGCAACGCTGTTGGCGGCTGGCGCGGTGAGCGGCGCCGCGCCGGCGCGCGCGTCGGTAAGTGACTTCGCCGTTCCTCCGGGCCTCAAACCTCAAGTCGAGTTCTGGAAGCAGATTTTCGGAACCTATTCCACGCAGCAGGTGGTGATTCACGACACGTGGCAGTTGGACCGTATCTACGAGGTGCTGGACTTCCAGCCGCTGACCGACAGCATCATCGGTGATGCGGCGGTCGAAGCCTACATTCGCGAAAAAGCGCAGGAGGAAAAGGAACGCATTCGGGCAATCCTGTTGCGCCTGCATCAACTCGGCCCCAATCCTGACGGGCTGTCTGCGGAGGAGCGCAAGATCTCGGCTCTGTTTGCCAATGTGAACGATCCGTCGAAGTTCCTCGATGCCGCGGCTGACGATCGCATCCGGTCGCAGCGCGGAATGCGCGAACGCTTCGCCGCGGGCGTTGAGGTGTCGCGCCGCTACCTGCCAGCCATGGAGGCGGTATTCCGTCGCGAGGGATTGCCGCTCTCCCTGACCCGTTTGCCGTTGGTCGAGTCGTGCTTCAACGTCCGCGCCTACTCGAAGGTGGGTGCAGCGGGGATCTGGCAATTCATGCCATCGACGGGTCGGCACTACCTGCGGATCGACAACGCCGTCGATGAACGACGGGATCCGGTGGCCTCAACCGCCGCAGCGGCGGCACACTTGAAGGCAAACTATGACGTCCTGAATTCGTGGCCGCTCGCCATCACCGCATACAACCATGGACGCACGGGCATGGTGCACGCGGTAGCGGCCGTGGGCTCGTCGGATATCGTTGAGATCATCCAGCATTATCACGGGCCGGCGTTCAAATTCGCGTCACGAAACTTCTACGCGGAGTTTCTGGCCGCGCTCGACGTCGAGCAACACTTTCGCGAGTACTTCGGCGAGCTGAGCCCGCAGCGACCGCGGGGTGCGGAAAGCGTGTTGGTGCCCGACTATGTCACCCTGAAAGGCCTGGCGCGGGCGGCCGGAACGGATACCGAAACGCTGGCCGACCTCAACCCGGCGCTGACCGGCGAAGTCGTTGCCGGCAGGCTGTGCGTCCCCAAGGGATATCGGTTGCAGGTTCCACCTGGTGGTTCCGCGGTGTTTGCGACGCGCTACGCCAGTGTGGCGGTCGGCGAGAAGCAGACGCGCCAACGCAGCTCTGCCGTGAAAGTGCATGTGGTGAAGCATCGTGTGAAGAAGGGGCAAACGCTGGTGGCGATCGCCAAGCAGTACGGCACCACCGTCGCGGCGATTCAGCGGCGGAATAACTTGCGCGGCGCCGCCCGCGTGAAGACCGGGCAGAGCCTGATCATTCCAACCGGCTAAGGGCCTACGGCCGGCGTCTTTTCTACGGTCCGCTCCCCCCTTCGGGGAGCCTCAGGACAGGATTGGTCGCTCGGCGCTGCCAAGTCCGACAGGCTGCTAGACGACCGATCAGTCACGGCGACTGCTTCCCGGGAAGCGCCGATACTACCCGACTCTGCCTGATGAAGCGGCGATGAATCCAAGTGGATCGCGCAACGGTTCGACGACGCGCCGCTGAGCTGTCTGCTGAATCGTTGGCGCTTGCCATGCCATGCGCTGTGGCGCTGCTGTTGTAATTTTATCGCGAATCGGCGTCAGCGGCATAGAAATCACCACGACGGAGGCGCTCGGGGAAGCGGCCACGTGGGCACATTGGCCGGCAAAACATGGCACCTCGGTTGCTGCGCAGCACTGCGGACAAGTCAACATGCAACGCAGTGAATGTTCCCAAGCGGTGGATTCAACCACCGCGGCGGCCGGCCATCGCGAGCCTCTGCTCGATAAGAAACGCACCGTTGTATTGCTGCGCTCCGTCGTCGTCATCTCGACGAGCTACTTGATCATTTTTGGTGAAGCGCCAGCCCGAGGGCTGAGTGTTGGGTACATCATCGCGTTGATTCTCAGCAACCTGGCGCTGGTACTGACACCCAAGGAGTGGTTCCGCAAGCCCAGCTTCTCGGCCGTGCTGCTCCTGGCCGATACCGCGGTGGTACTGGTGGGGTTGTATCTGACGGTGGGCTGCTTCTCGCAGGATTTCTTGATCATTTATTTCTTTACGATCTTTCTGACGACGGCGACCGAAGGGGTCACGCAAATCGCCTTGGGCAGCGCCATGGTTTCCGGGCTGTACGGCTATTGGTTGTGGGTGAGCACGCCCCACACGCTGGCGACGGGCGAGTGGCTGCGATTGCCGTTCTTTTTCATCGTGGCGGTTTTCTATGCCTACATGACCGAAGAGACCAAGCACGAGCGCTGGCGTCGCCTGCAGGCGGAGCGCGAGAGTCATCACCTGCGGTTTTTGTTGACCATCGGCAGTAATTTTTCAGAGCAGGTTGTCGGCGCGGAGCTGGTCCAACAGCTTGGCAATTTGGTGGAAGCCGCGTTCCCTCACTTGACCTGCGCGCTGTTGCCGACGCCGCCTGGCGCGCTGCCGAGCACAGGCCTGTGGGTGCCGCTGAGCACACACGGCGAAGCCTTTGGCAGCTTGCGGGTGACGACGATGGACGGCATTGCCCTCGATCCCAATGAGGATCACTTCTGCCGCGTGGTGGCGCTGACCGCGGCCAATGCGCTGTACACGGCCAAGCAGGTGGCAGCGGCGAGTGACAGCGCGCGCGTCAAGCAGCAGTTCCTCGGCATGTTGTCACACGAGCTGCGTACTCCGTTGCATGCGATTCTCGGGTATTCGGATATTCTCGATTCGCTGGTCAGTGAACGCCAGGAGGTGCTGGTGCGCGAGAGCATCGAGCGGGTGCGCGCCAATGCCTGTCGGCTGCAAGGCCTGGTCGACGAAATGCTCTGTCTGGCGCAGCTGCGGGCGGGTGAGCATGCCGTCGAGATCGAGCCCGTCAACCTGTACGAGATCTGCACACAATTCGCCGAGGCCATGCCCGCTCAACTGGCGGGTCGGCCGATCGCCTTCGAGTGGGAGATCGGTGCGGGCATTTCCGTGGTGCGCACCGATGCGCAGAAGCTCCGCCAGATCCTCACCGCCCTGCTCAGCAACGCCGTGAAGTTCACCGAGAAGGGGTCCATCTCGTTGCGGGTACGCCGCACGCCGGAGGGCGAGCTCGAAATCGCCGTGCGCGACACGGGCGTCGGAATCGACCCGCACGACATTGGTACGATCTTCGAGGACTTCCGGCAGCTCGATGGTTCCCTGACGCGGCGCTTTGAAGGACTGGGCCTCGGCCTTGCCCTGGTGCGTGCGTTGGCGAGCGCGCTGGGGGGATCGGTGGAAGTCGAGAGCCAACGTCATGCAGGCTCGGTGTTCCGGCTACGTCTCCCGCTGCGCCTGCGAGCAACCGAGATGTTGCGCGAGACACCGGCCCCGCCACGACCGGCACGCTTGGCGACGGCGAGCTCGCGCTAACAGCCCGTCGAAAGATGCGCGCGTCCCTGCCTGCGTGGCACCCCCTCGTTTCAACGGGCTGCCAAAGACGGCCATTCATATTTTGAGGCGACGCTGTCCGTTCGTCTGTCGTCGCTGCCCTGCTTCTCAAGGCCGCAGCACCACCTTCCCAATGTTCTTGCGTTGCTCGAGGTACCGATGCGCCGAGCCCGCTTCGCGCAGCGGGAATTCCTGGTCGATGGAGACGCGGAAGGTGCCATCGGCGACGTGCTGAATGATCTCGCGCAACGCCGGCCACGCATCACCGCTGCGCACCCACGGTGCCAGATATAACCCGTGCAGCGAGAGGTTGTTGCGGATGAGCGCCGTGGGATCGACGGTTGCTGTCTTGCCCACCGTGTTGCCGACGGTGATGAGGCGGCTGTTCATGTGTAACACGACGAGGCTTTCTTCGAAGGTTTCGCCGCCGACCGATTCCAAGACGACGTCGACCCCGGCACCGTCAGTGAGCCGCCAGACCTCCTCGACGAAATCGCGTTCGACGTAGTTGATGGTGGCGATGGCGCCCTGACGCGCCGCGAATTCCTGCTTTGCGGCGGTGCTGGCCGTCGCCAACACCCGCGCCCCGCAGCGCACGGCAATTTGAATCGCCGCCATGCCGACCCCGCTGGCACCGGCGTGCACCAGCACCCATTCGTTCGGTTGCACTCTCGCGGTGACGACCAGGCCGTACCAGGCCGTCAGGAACACCACTGGAATGGCGGCGGCGACGGCATCGTCCAGACTGTCGGGAATGGGTATGGCGCCGGCGTCAATGGTCCGCAGCTTGTCGGCGTAGCCGCCGCTGTCCGCCAGTGCGATGACGCGCTCTCCGAGACGGCGGCGGCTGATGCCGTCACCCACCATGTCGATGGTCCCGGCAACCTCCCAGCCGAGGGTGAAAGGGAAACTCACTTCTCCCGGATAGGTGCCGCTGCGTCGCGCCAGATCACCGTGATTGATCGACGCCGCACTCACGGCAACGCGAACTTCCCCCGGACCCGGCTGCGGATCGGGAACTTCCTCGTACCGCAGGACACTATCGTCGCCGAACTGGTGAATGCGCACGGCATGCATAGCCCACTCCTCCTGGCTGCCTCGCCGCCCCGTCCCATCCGCTTCAAGGCCATTCGTACTCCAACTCGGCGTGCAAGACTATCCCGCTCGTGCGGACCTTCCACCGATTCCGAGAGAGACGTCTACCGGGAGCTCCGTCATGGGCACGCCAGTCGGAGCATGACCGGACCCCCGCAAATTGCTCACTTCCGGCGCCGCCCTCCTTCTGATAGCATCCGCCGCGGTTGTGAGGTGGGTGGTGGAGAACGTCGAATCAGCAATGCATTTACATGGTGGCCAAGCATGTTGAGCGCGGTCACGCTCAACGAAATCGAACAGATCTTCGTCGTCCTGGAACGCCTGAACATCTCGCGTGAGGCGGTGATCATCCCGTTGCGCCCGGCCAGCCCCGGTAGCGTCCGGCGGCTGCCCAATGGGAAGTTCGAGATCATCGTCGACGCCGTCGTGCCGCTCGACGAGTGGCTGCCCACGCTCGAGCAGCAGCTGCGTGCGTTAATGGGGTCATGAGTGGCGCTCGTTTGGAGAGGAAGAAAATGGAAAACCGGGAACCGGGAATGGAAAATGGAGAACGGGTTAATGGGCTTGCGGTTTCATTTGCCGGTTCTCCATTCCCGGTTTTCCATTCTCGGTTTTCCATTTCTTTTCCCGCTTGCGTCTCGCCCTGAGCGCTGCGAGGCGACGATGTATAGTCATTTGAAGGAGCAAGAGGAGGTTTGAACAATGCAACACGGTGGACGGGTGTGGGTTGGGATGACGCTGGGGTTCCTTGCAACCGCGCTGATGGAGCCGTCGCTGTGCGCCGCGCGCGGTGCGGGGCGGCACCCGGCCGGGGAAGCGCCGGCGCCCGCCGGCGCCGACCTGTATCGCTCGGCGATCGTCATGGATGCAGATACCGGGACCGTGCTTTTCGAGAAGGACCCGCATCGGCTGAATCCGCCGGCTTCGATGACCAAGATGATGCTCATGCTGATTGTCGCCGAGCGCGTCCGCGACGGCGGCATGCATTGGGATGATCCGATCACCACCTCGGCGTGGGCCAGCAAGATCGGCGGCTCGCAGGTTTACCTGAAGCAGGGCGAAGTCTTCCCGCTGTCGGAAATGATGCAGGCGATTGCCATTCACTCGGCCAATGATGCCGCGGTGGCGGTCGCCGAAGCGGTGGCTGGTTCTTCCGAGGCATTCGTTGAGCTCATGAACCAACGCGCCAAAGAGCTCGGCATGCATGACACCGTCTACCACAGCCCACATGGTCTGCCGCCCAGCAAGGGTCAGCAAGCCGACATCAGCAGCGCCCATGACATGGCGATCGTGGCGCGCGAATTGGTGAAGTATCCGGACGTCATGAAGTGGTCGGGCACCAAGGAAGCGCCGTTCCGCAATGGGGCGATGACACTCACCAACACCAACCGCCTGGTGCGCGAGACCGGCTGGGTGGATGGATTGAAGACCGGCTACTATCGCGAAGCCGGTTTCAATGTCACCGCCACCGCGAAGCGCGACAACCTGCGGTTGATCGCAGTGGTCATGGGCGCGCCGCAGAAGCACGACTGCTTCAGTGAGGCGGCGCGGCTGCTGACCAAGGGCTTCGGCGAGTACAAGGAATTGCCCGCGGTGAAGAAAGGCGATGTCGTCGCCAACGATGTGGCGGTGAAGGGTGGCAAGCCGCACTTCGTACGCGTGATCGCGGGGGACAACCTGAGCGTCCTCGCCAAGCGTACCGAAAAGCGCGACTTCTCGGTTGAGCTGGTGCTCGCCGGCGACATGCACGCGCCGCTGAGCGCCAATGCGCGGGTTGGTGACATCATCGTCAAGGAAGGCGACACGGTGGTCGGCAAGGTACCCGCACTGGCCGCCGACGCCGTGGAGCAACAGACCTCGCTCTGGGATCGGATTTTCTGAGCCCGCTGCTGCAATTCTCTCTACTTGGAAAAGGGGCTTGAGGGCTTGGGGTTTCCGCTCGCTTTGGCGCGAGGCGACGGCTTCTCGAGCCCGCGGCAGCTTGTGGTGGCAGCGACCCAACAGAGACGCCGGCCGCAGGCCTATTCTTGGGGGCGCAATGCGTTGTTGAGGTTGTTGCGCGCCTGAATGCTGTTTGGGTTCAGACGCAAGGCCTCGCCGAAGTGTACGATCGCTTCCTTCCTTTTTCCCTGCGCGAGCAACGCGATTCCCAGGTTGTTGTGGGCATCGGCGTTTGTGGGTTGCAGCCGTAGCGCCTCTTCGTACCGTCCCACCGCCTCCGCGAGCCGTCCCTGCATCTGCAAGACGTTGCCGAGGTTGCTGTCTGCCTGGGCGTCGTCGGGCTTCCAGCGCAGTGCGTCCTGGAATTGCGCGATGGAGTCTTCGATCTTGCCCTGCTCGACCAACGCGACCCCGAGGTTGCTGTGCGCCTCCGCGAAATCCGGTTTCAGCCGTACCGCTTCCTGGTAGTGCGCGATGGCTTCGTCGCGGTGTCCCTCGCCAGCCAACAGCATCGCCAAGTTATTGTGCGCCATCCAGCAGGCCGGGTTCTTCGATAGGGTGTCCGTCCACAGCGAGCGTAGGTCATGGTAGATCGTGCACTGCCGTGCGGTAAGCGTTCCAAGCAACAGCAGAACGGCCGCGCCGCCACCAAGGCTGAGGGCGCGGCTGGCGCTTCCCGCGCGCTCGACGAGCTGGGCACCAATCGCCGCGGCCAACGCGATCAGCGCCAGGCTCGGCAGATACGCGAAGTGATCCGCTACGAAGGAGTACCGCATCGGATAGACATTGAAGAACCCCAATGCCGGGAGCAGCATGCCGGCATAGCACAGGGTCGCCGTCGATGGCCCTTTGCCGATCCACCGACGGGTTGCGTACAGGCAGGCAAGGACAGCCACCGCCGCCGCTGGAAAGAGATACTGCCACCAGGCGTGCGCATCGATCGCCCAACGGGGATAAATAAACGTCAGCCCGTGCGGCCAGAGCAATGTCCTCGGATAAAACCACAGCGCGCGCCCCGCTACCAGGAAACGCTCGACGAACGAGAGACTCCAGTCCTGCCCTTCGGCGCCGACGTGGTGACGTTCCATCCAGACCGTCATCGCCGCCATTCCCGCGCCCACGACACCCAGCGGCACGAGCCGGCACAGCGTGCGCCGATTCAGCGTGCCCTTCCACCACGCCAGGATGAGCAATACTGCCGGCAGCGTGCAGGTGACGCTCTTGCTCAGCAGCGCGCCCAGGAAGAGTACGTACACGGCAAGGTAGGTGGCCTTCTCGCCGCCACCCCCTACCCCCCTCTCCGAAAATGGGAGCGGAGAATGAGGAGGTTCCCCCTCCCCCATTTTGGGAGAGGGGTTAGGGGTGAGGGTAGTAGCTGCCGCGCTCCCGCCCGCCAGGCGGCGCAGGCAGATGAGTAGGGCGCTCAGTGCCAGCAACCCGGACAGGATGTTCTTGCGTTCGGTGACCCATGCGACCGATTCGACATGCATCGGGTGCAGCGCGAACACCGCCGCCGCAAACCAGGCAGCCGGCACTCGTAAGCGGAGGAAGACTTGCCATACGAGCAGCGCGTTGAGGGCGTGCAGGATGATGTTGACTAGGTGGTACCCGAACGGTCGCAGCCCCCAGAGGTGGTACTCGATCCAGAAGCTGGTGAAGGTGAGCGGATAATATTGCGGTATGCTCCCGGGCTCCAGCCAAATCCGTCGCAGGCCGTCGAGGTTGCGCAAGGTGGGATTTGCCGTCACATACGCATCATCGTCCCAGATGAACCCGGCGTGCAGCACCGGCGCATAGGCCGCTACAGTCATGACGACGAGTAGCAGACCGGCCGCCACGGGCAGCGCGCAGCGACCCAACGGGGAGCGGGCCATAGAAGGGACGCCGGCCGCAGGCCCTGTCGGACTTGGCAGTGCGCAGCGACCCAACGGGGAGCGGGCCATAAAAAGGACGCCGGCCGCAGGCCCTAGGTGAGACCGTACCAGCGCACCGCGTTCTCGCCGCACACGGCGTCGCGTTCGCCGGGCGACAACCGGGCGATGTAGTTGGTGACCACCGCGATGACATCGTCGTAGTTACCGGCCAATGTGCACACCGGCCAATCGGAGCCGATCATCAAGCGATCCGCGCCGAACGCGGCGAGCACAACGTCGAGGTAGATGGCGAAGTCATGCGGCCGCCATGCGTGCCAGTCAGCCTCGGTCACCATCCCGGACAGCTTGCAGGATACATTTTCAAACGTGGCGAGCCGCGTGATGCTGCGGCGCCATTCGTCGATCTGACGGGCGCGGACGTCCGGCTTGGCGATGTGATCCAGCACGAAACGCTGCTGCGGGAACCGGCGTACCAGCTCGATCGCCGCCGGCAATTGTCGCGCGTAGATCAGGATGTCGTAGGTGAGGCCGAACGGTGCGAGCGCGGCGATGCCGCGCTGAAAGTCGGTGCGCTGCATGAAACGATCATCCGGTTCGTCCTGCACCACGTGGCGCAGCCCGCGCAGCCGCGGATGCGCCGCCAGCGGATGTATGGCATCGGCAACATCCGGGGCGCAGAGATCCACCCAGCCGACGACGCCGCGCACGAATGGATGCTGGTCGGCGAGCTGCAGGAGCCACTCGGTCTCCGTCACGTTTTGCTGGGCCTGCACGGCCACGCAGCCGTCGAAGGCGGTGGCCGCGAGCAGCGGCTGTAGATCGGCCGGCAGGAAGTCGCGCTTGAGGGATGCCATCGCGTCGCTGATCCACGCGTGTGTGTCCGGGCGATAGCGCCAGAAATGCTGATGGGCGTCGATGCGCATTGGGCGCGGAATTCTCACGCGGAGACGCGGAGAACGCGGAGAAGAATCAGGGAATCGTGACCGGCATCTTTCATTGCTCCACCCTCTTTTGCTGTGCTTTTCTTCTCTGCGACTCTGCGTCTCCGCGTGAGTCTAGACTTTTGCGATCGGTGTCGCCCCGCGGGCGCTCGATTCGTAGCACGCTTCGACGACTGCCATCGTGTTGAACGCATCTTCGATGCTGGACATCAGCGCGCTGTCCTCGCCGGCGACGACGCGCTGCAGGTTCGACATCGGTCCCTCGAAGGCTTCCAGAAACCACGAGCCGCGCAGCGGGACGGTGGTCCATGCGGTGGTCGGGGTCGCGAGCTCCAACAGGTCGGCTTCGCCGTGCGGGTAGTTGAGATTGACGCCCATCTTGGCAAGCGCCGCGCCGCGCGTGCCTTCGACCTTGAGCTGCGATACCGCCTCGCGTCGGCCAAACGTATGCGTATGGTTCATCGTCAGACTGCAGCGCAGCAGGTCGCCATAGTCGAGAATGATGCTGGTGCGGGCGTCCGCATAGTCGCCGAGATCGGGGTGTCGGGCGCCGCGGCAGTAGACGCCCGACGGCTCCCCGAGGAAGGCGCGCACGAGATCGAGGTAGTGAATCGAATGCATCAGCACTTCGAGCCGCGGCACGCCCTTGAGAAATGCCCAATAGCCCCACGGCGTGTGCAGATTGATGCGCACCTCGACGTCGGTGACCTTGCCGAGAAGGTGGTGTGCGAGCGCGTCGCGCAGGGCGAGCATGTTGGGTGCGAAGCGCAGTTGGAAATTGATGGCCGCTGTCAGTTGCCGTGCGCGGCAAAGCTGGCGGATGCGGCGCGCGTCGGCGAGATCACGGCCCATCGGCTTCTGGATCAGCACCGCGGCGGCGCTCGGCATGCGTTCGAGGATGCCACTGATCGCGGTGGGCGGCACCGCGAGATCGAAGATCACGTCCGGCGCGGCGAGTGCCGCGTCGAGCGAGTCGAAGACCGCTGCGATGTTGAAGTTGTCCGCCAAGGCACGGCTGGCCGAAAGGTTGAGATCGAAAATGCCCGCCACCGGAAAACCGAGCCGTTCATACACCGGCAAATGCGCATCGCGCACGATGCTGCCGGCACCGATGACCACAATCGGCCGCGGCGCCGCCGGCAACGGCCACTGCTGGCGCAGCGTCGGAAGTTGGTCGATCATTGCGGCTCGGTGGTGCGGGGTGGGGAGCCGGCTTGAGCCGGCTTGGCGGGATGAGCCGCGGGCTTCGAGCCCCCGGTAGCGGCTGTATGTTGACCTTCCTTCCGAACCATCTCAACTCCAAACGCCCGCGTGCTATACCATGCCGCCGGGAGGAATCGCCATGCCGCGTACCATCACGCAACTCCGCGCCCTCGACATCCGCACCCCGACGTCGCGCAGCCTCGCCGGCTCCGATGCCATGCACTTGGATCCCGACTATTCGGCGGCGTACGTGGTGCTGCGCACCGATCAGCCTGACGGTCTGGAAGGGCACGGCATGACCTTCACCATCGGCCGCGGCAACGAGGTGTGCGTGAAGGCGATCGAGGCGCTCGCACCGCTCGTTGTCGAACAGACTTTGGAAGCGATCACCGGCGACATGGCGGGTTTCTGGCGCCGGCTGACCGGTGATACGCAGCTGCGGTGGATCGGGCCCGAGAAGGGTGCCATCCATCTGGCCACCGCGGCAATCGTCAACGCGGTGTGGGATCTGTACGCCAAGGTGGAAGGCAAGCCGGTCTGGCAGTTGGTTGCCGACATGACGCCGGAGCAGATCGTGGCGTGCATCGACTTCCGTTACCTGAGCGACGCGCTCACGCCGAACGAGGCGCTGCAGATCTTGCGGCGCAGCGCCGGCACACGCGCCGCGCGTATCGCGGAAATGCGGCGTGACGGCTATCCGGCGTACATCACGTCGGCGGGCTGGATGGGGTACCCCGACGACAAGGTGCGCGCCCTTTGCCGCGAGTCGCTGCGTGCCGGTTGGACGCGGTTCAAGATCAAGGTCGGGCGCGACAGCGACGAAAATGTCCGCCGCTGCGCGCTGGTGCGCAAGGAGATCGGTGCCGACGCATGGCTCATGCTCGACGCCAACCAGGCATGGGACGTCGGCGAAGCCATCGCCTACATGGGCCCGCTGGCGCAGTTCCGCCCGCTGTGGATCGAGGAGCCGACGAGTCCGGACGACATCCTCGGCCACGCCGCGATCCGGCGCGCCATCCGGCCGATCGGCGTGGCGACCGGTGAGCACGGTGCGAATCGCGTGCTCTTCAAGCAGTTGCTGCAAGCCGAGGCGATTGACTTCTGCCAGTTCGATAACTGCCGGCTCGGCGGCCTCAACGAAGCCCTCGCGGTGCTCCTGCTGGCTGCGAAGTTCGGCGTGCCCGTCTGCCCACACGCCGGCGGCATCGGGTTGTGTGAGTACGTCCAGCACGTCTCGCTGATCGACTACATCTGCGTCAGCGCCAGTCACGACAATCGCGCCATCGAGTTCGCGGATCACTTGCACGAGCACTTTTTAAATCCGGTGGTGGTGCGTGACGGCCGCTACCTGCCGCCGACGGCTGCGGGCTTCAGTATTGAGATGCATCCGGCGTCGCTGCTGGAGTTTGAATTTCCCAACGGTGCGGCGTGGAAGGGATAGGCGGTTCGCGAGGTTCGGCTGTGATGCCGAAAGACCTGCCGTTGCAAATTGACACCTTGTCGCGGCTCAACGCCCAATCGCCGCAACGCGGCGTCACTCCAACACCCCATTCTCGCTGAGAAACGCATGAATGCTCCCCCAGTACTTCTCGCGATCCGGAGGGAAGTCATTGTGCCCAGCGTCCATCTCGACATAGCGCGAGCGCGGCGCCAGTTCGTGCAAGCGACGGCCCTGCGCCACCGGCACCACTTCATCTTGTGTGCCGTGGAAGATCAAGATGGGGCAGGGGAGAGTGGCAATGACCTGATCGGTGGCGAAGGGGCTGGTGCACACGAAGCTCGGGATGCCGAAACGTCTGAAGAACGTGGTCACGCTGGTGAACGTCGATTCGAGAATGAGCGCCGCCGGCGGGCGCCGCGCCGCAAACGCGGCCGCGACGCCACCGCCGAGCGAACGGCCGTGCAGGATGATGCGCGCGGGGTTGACCTCCGGCCGCTGTGCCAGCCATTCGTGCGCGCGCTCCATGTCCGCGACAATAGCGGATTGCGAGGGTGTCCCGGTCGAGCGGCCGTAGCCGCGATACTCCAGCAGGAAGATCGAAACGCCCCACTGCCGATACGGCTCGAGCATCTCCGGCCAGTAGTCGATCAGCTCGCCGTTGCCGTGCGTGTAGATCACGGCGGGACCAGGATGCGCCGCGCTCCGACCTGGCGCGGGGAGGTACCAGGCCTCGACGCGCGCGCCGTCGTCGGCGCTCAGCCAGAGGCGCTCGATGCCGTGCTGGCGCAGCGGCGTCTCGTTGGGCTCCGGCGCGCGCGGGCACGGAAACAGGATCTTGTCTTGCAATAGATAAGCGCCGCCACACCAGACGGCGTATCCCAGAACCGCGAGTGATCCGACGATGAACACGGCAAGCCTTGCTATCTGTCGTCCGCGAGCCACTGCGCTGTAACGACGACTAGCTGCCCCTTGCTATTCGACCCTTCCGGGCGCGGACAACGAGAACACGAGCTCCATGTCGGCCCACCATTCGCCCGGCTTCGCTTCCGGCACCGGTTCCTGGAACGATGCCATGAGATCCTGCCACTCGCGGATGCGCGGGTCGCTGTCCATGTAGCGCGCCCAGTCGCGCTCGGGGTCGAAGTCGTCGGTGGTCTCCATGAGCATGAACAGGCGGCGGCCCAACAACCAGATCCGCATGCCCTCGATACCGATGGCGCACAAGCCGCGCGCGACCTCCGGCCAGATGGCGCGGTGGTGCGCGATGTAGCGCTCGATGATCGCCGGGTCGTCCTTCAGGTTGAGCGTACGGCCGTAGGTTTTCATTCGCTGCTTCTCCCGCCCACCTGCCATAGCCGGAACCGGCGCGGAAGAGCAACGGAGAACCGTCAGCCGGGGCAGCGGCTGATCTTGGTTGAGCCGCTGTTCCGGCCGCGCTACTGTGACGCCTGAGAGTTCCCACAACCTTGTCAACCTGGCTGCTCGAAGAACGAGCCCGCGCGCGGCGTGCGCGGGAGACCATTCTCTTCACGAAGAAACATGCCGCGGATATTCGTGTCTGCCTCGTCTATCCGAATCGCTACGCTGTGGCGATGGGGAACCTCGGCTTTCAGGCGGTCTACGAAATCTTCGATCGTCATCAGGACATCGTCTGCGAGCGGGCGTTCTTGCCCGATGAGGAAGACGCACCGTTGGTGGAGCGCGGCGAGCTGCGCAGTCTGGAATCGTCGACGCCCGTGCGTGACTTCGACGTCATCGCCTTTTCGATCTCCTTTGAGACCGACTATTGGCACGTGGTGCGGTTGCTCGACCTGATCGGCGTGCCCTTGACGACCCGCGAGCGCGGCCGGCAGGGTCCGCTGGTGATGGCCGGAGGTCCCGCCGTTTTTCTCAATCCGGAACCACTCGCTGATTTCATCGACCTCTTCTTGATTGGTGAAGCTGAAGAGATGTTGCCGGAATTCTTGGAGGTGATCAGCGATCAGCGATCGGCGATCGGCCCAGGCGTGCTGGAAACCTGTGCGGCGCGGGTTGCTGGCGCCTACGTGCCCGCCTTCTACGAGCCGGTCTACGACGGCGCCGTGCTTGCCGATCTGCGCTACACCGGCCCCGGCGTGGCGCGCGTCGAGCGTCGCTTGATCTGGGATCTCAATGCATTCCCGACGACGACACGCGTGCTCAGTGACGAGGCGGTGTTCGGCGATATGGTCCTGGTCGAAGCCAGCCGCGGCTGTCAGTGGGGGTGCCGCTTCTGCGCCGCCGGCTACATGTACCGTCCCATTCGTACGCGTGGTGTCGACGAGTTGGAGCAGTCGGTGCGTGCCGGCCTCGAGCATCGGCAGGCCATTGGGCTGGTCGGTGCGGAGATGGCAAGTGTGCCCGGTGTCGACGTGCTCTCGGAAGTTGCGGCGCAGGCGGGTGGGCGGCTGTCGCCGTCGTCGCTCAAGGCGGATTGCGTGACGCCTCGCCTGGCGAGTGCGCTGGCGCGCGGTCGCAATCGCAGTGTGACCATCGCGCCGGAAGCCGGCTCCGAGCGCATGCGTCGGGTCATCAATAAGAACCTGACGGAGCCGGACATTTTGCGCGCCGCTGATCTGCTGGTCGGCGAAGGTGTCCAGGACCTGAAGCTCTATTTCATGATCGGACTGCCGACCGAGGACGTGGAGGATGTGCTGGCGATTGCCACGCTTGCCGCGAAGGTGCACGACCAGCTCGCGGGCGCCGTGCGGATGCGTCGGCGTGTGGTCAACATCACCGTCTCGGTCAATCCGTTCGTTCCGAAGCCGTGGACGCCGTTTCAATGGGACCCGATGGAGGCGATTCCCAACCTCAAGCAGAAGTTCGCGCGCTTGCGGCGCGCCCTCTCCGCCGTGCCGAACACGCACCTCGACACCGAGTCGCCGCGGGAGGGATACTTTCAAACGTTGATGTCGCGCGGCGACCGCCGCCTGGGGCAGGTCATCCGCGCCATTCACGCGGCCGACGGCGATTGGTGGCGCGTCATCCGCGAATGGCAGCGTCACGGCATCCCCGGCCTGCCGCACCCCGACGCCTATGTGCACCGCACCTACGGCGACGACGAGCGCTTCCCCTGGGACTTCATCGATCACCGCATCAACAAGTCCTTTCTCTGGATCGAGCGGCGCAAGGCCTTCGCCGGCCGGCAGACACAGCCGTGTGATACGACCACGTGCACTTCGTGTGCGGCATGCTGACTGAGAGGCACGTGGCATGTGGCACGTGGCCCGTCCGGAATGCGCAGGCACGGCGCCTCGGCTCCGTAGACACCACAAGCCACGCGCCACGTGCCACGCGCGGTCGACTCGCATGATCCTCGGCGTCGGCGTCGACATCACGGAGGTGCCGCGCATCCGCGGCGCGTTGGAGAACCCGCGCACTGGCGCGCGCTTCCGCGCGCGGGTGTTTACGACCGAGGAGATCGCCTACTGTGCGCAGCGCCGCAACGGGCACGAAAGCTTCGCGGCGCGCTTCGCTGCAAAGGAAGCCATGATGAAAGCCCTGGGCGACGCCTTTGGCTGGCGCGAGATCGAAGTCGTGCGCGGCAAAGGTGCGCCGTCGATCCGCTTGTCCGGTCGCGCCGCAGCGCGCGCCGCGGCGATCGGCATCCAACGCATTCACCTCTCACTCAGCCACACCGCCGAGCTGGCGATTGCGTATGTCGTTGCCGAATCGTGAATCGTGTTCGTGAGAGGTGCTCGAGGTCTCTCTTTCCGACTCACAGCACGACTCACGATTCACGTTCTTCGCCGCGGCAGCACGATCAGCACCGCAATTGCCCAGATGCCGAACACGAAGCCGAGGACCGTCCACAAATTCTTCGGATAGCCGTTGTTGTGCGCGAACAGCCGGCACATGATGCTGTCGCAGGTGTGTACCACCAAGACGGTGCGCAGCAGGGTCATCGGATCGAGCTGCGGCGCCAGCAGCCGGAGTCCGGTGAAGTACCCTAGGATGACGTCCCACGACACGACGCGTCTCCTGCTGAGTCGTGAATCGTGCTTGTGAATCCTGCTCGTGCGCAGAGGGACGCGCCGTTACCGCATCGGAGCTCTTTCCTACGATTCACGAGCACGAGCACGATTCACGTCCTTTTCCCTCTCGCGATTCACGTTCTTATTGACCTTTCCCAAGGCGCGCAACTATAGTCAAAAATTATGCGCGCTAAAACCACAGAGAATTCAAACGTGTTGCAGTGGCTCTATGAACGCGGGGAAGAGACCGTCGGTCAGGTGCTGCAGGAGGTCTTGGGGCGGCCCGGGGTGGCCGATGGGCTGGCGAAGATGTTTCAACGGGCCGCCAAGACCAAGGGGCAGGTCGACAAGAACGTCGAAACCGTGCTCCACTTGATGAGCCTGCCGTCGCGTGCCGACTATCACAAGCTGCTGGTCAAGATCGAGCACCTGCAAGGCAGCCTGGTGAACCTCAATATGAAGCTCGACCGCCTCATGGCGGCGCAGGAACGGCCCAAGGCGAAGAAGAAGATCGTGCCGCACGGAGTATCGTGAATCGTGAATCGTGAGTCGGAAAGAGTCCATCTTTGCGAGCACGGTTCACGAGCACGATTCACGAATTCACGGTACCAGTCGTGCCGCGAAGCGCTGCAGCCCCGCCAGTGACGTGGGCGCATCGGTGATCGCCGGTACGGCAGCCAGCAGCGGTGCGCCGGTTTCATCGTGCAGCCGGCGCAGGGCGCGCCGGTCGCGGCGCGACAGCTCGCGGAGCTCGCTGTAGTTGAGCAACAGCTTGCTGCGCAGCGGCTCTTCCCAACCGGCAACCAGCGCTGCCGGGTCATCGAAACGCGGGAACGCCAACACGCGGTTCGCAATGATGCCGGCGACCGAAAAGCCTCCGGCGGTGAGCTCGCGGTGGAAGCCGATCGTGGTCTCGATGGTGTGCGACTCGGGCGTGGTCACCAGTACGAAGGCCGTCGCCGTCGCATGCAGGAGCTTGTTCACCTCGTCGGCGCGCTTGGTGAAGCCGTCGATCATGTCCTCGAAGCCGCTGACGAAATCGGACAGATCGCGCAGCAGATCGAGGCCGCTCCAACGCTCCAGCCCTTTGAGCAGCGTCGACAATCCCAGCCGTGCCACGCGCGAGCTGGTTCCCGAGAGGAGCGATGCCGGCGCTTGTAGCAAGCTGACGGCGCGCGACGCCAGCAAGTTGGTGAGCCGATTCGGTGCGGCCAGCAAGTCGCGCATGTGCGCGCTCGGCGGCGTGTCGACGATCAGGGTCTGGTAGTGATGCGCGTGCAGCAATTCGTGGAGCTTCTCCATCGCCATGTACTCCGCGGAGCCGGCGAGCCCGTCGGAGAGCTCCTGGTACAGCCGATTGGCCTGGATACGCTGGGCGACGGCGGGGGAGGGTGCGAAGCGTTCGATGAGCGCATCGAAGGTGCGCTTGGCGTCGAGTGCCAGGGCATCGAAATGGGTGGTGTCATCCACCACGACCCGACGTGGTTCGGTGGAGAGCCCGTCCAGTCCCAGCGCGTCTTTCAGGCGGCGCGCCGGATCGACGGTGATCACCGCGGTGCGGCGGGCGTGTTGCGCGGCTGCCAGTGCTAGCGCCGCCGCGGTAGTCGTCTTGCCCACGCCGCCACAGCCGACACAGATGATCAGCCGCTTACGCAGCAGACTGTCGATTGCCCCCACCGCCGCTCCTCTCCCAGTGCGGCAGAGCCGCAACGAAAGCGACCGCACTCCGCCTGACATGCGAGGCGGTCAGCCAACCGCCCTCACCCCTAGCCCCTCTCCCAAAATGGGAGAGGGGACTCCTGGCCTTTCCCCTCTCCCATTTTGGGAGAGGAGGCCAGGGGGTGAGGGGGCATGCCGGCCGGCCGCCTGAAATTCTTCGAGCCATGCAAGGAGTCCTCAGCGCTCAACCCAAGACAACCCGCCCCAAGGTCCGGCCGAACGGCTGCAGGTCGCTGGCGCGCACGTTCACGGTGAACAGCTGGCGCAGCAGTACCGGGCTGATCCCGAGCGCCCGGCGCAACTGTGCCACATGGCGTTCCGCTTCCCGCCGGCCGGCAATGGCAAACCGCGCCGCGGCGAGAATGGGTGACGCCGCGGTGTCGTCGCCATCCTCGTTCACCTGTTCGGCTTCCACGGCGCTGAAGTGCCGCGGAAAGACCCGGTTGATCACCGGGCGCGCCACGTGCACTGCGAGGTCGGTCGTCAGCGCGTGCTGAATCTCGATAGTTTCGCGGACCGCCATCTCCTCGGGCAGGCTGACCAATACCACCTGGGTGCGCTGGTGATCGGCCAGCAGGGCGAGCAGGCGGCGTGCGACCTTTCCGAGAGGCCCGCCCGGCACCATCGTCGCAATCCGGCGCGGCGTGCTCAGCAGCTTCAGGGCATGCCCGGTGGCCGGCCCGTCGACGATGACGACGTCATAGCCGCGCCGGCGCGTGCCGAAGCCCGGCTCAACCCAGCTGAGAATCTTCTCGAGCAACAGGAACTCGGTGATGCCCGGCGCGGCGGCCGTGAGCGCGTTGAACGTGCTGCTCGACAACAAGATGTCCGAGAGCCACTGAAAGCGCAGGACGCGCGAAAAGTATTCCTCCACCAATTGGCGCGCGTCGACGCGCACGGCGTCCACCCCGGGCTGCAGGCGTTCAGGCGTCGCGCCGAGCTTCTGATGGCCGAAGATCTGCGCCAGGCTGCCGTCGCTCGCCGTCTCGATGATCAACGCGCGCTGCTCCAGATCGGCAGCGCGCCCGCCCAACGCGGCGGCGACGGTCGTCTTGCCGACTCCACCTTTACCGGTGATGAACAAAAGACGCGCGGCAGCCATGGCGCCGCATCTTAGCGACCGCAGACCGGCAGAACAAACGGGCCTGCGGCCGGCGTCCTTTCTATGGCCCGCTCCCCGTTGGGTCGCTACGCACTTCCAAGTCCGAAAGGCTGCTAGTTGCCTGTCGCACTGGGCAGCATGCAGCGACCAACGGGAGCGGGCCATAGAAGGGACGCCGGCCGCAGGCCCGATTGAATTCTTACCAAGGACGCGGCAAAGGTGCGCAGGCGCAGCGGGAGGTTGGGCATGCGAAGTCACGTGTTGGCGATCGATCAGGGCACGACGGGAACCACGGTGATGATCTTTGATGGCGCCGGCCAGGTGCGCGGGCGCGGCTACTCCGAGGTCCGCCAGTACTACCCACGCCCCGGTTGGGTCGAGCACGATCCCGAGGAGATCTGGCGCGTCACCCGGCGCGTGATCGGTATGGCACTGCGTCGGGCGCGCCTCACGGCCAGTGAGATCACGGCCATCGGCATCACCAATCAACGCGAGACCACCGTGCTGTGGGACCGCGTCACCGGCAAGCCCGTGCATCGCGCCATCGTCTGGCAAGATCGCCGCACCGCGCCCATCTGTGAAGCGTTGAAGGCCCAGGGCGCTGAAGGTGAAATTCGGCGCAAGACCGGTTTGGTCACCGACTCGTACTTCTCCGGCACCAAGCTGCAATGGCTCTTCGACAATGTGAAAGGCGCCCGCGCCAAGGCGGCACGGCTCGCGTTTGGGACGATCGACAGCTGGCTCATCTGGAAGCTCACCGGCGGCCAGGCACATGTCACCGACTTCACCAATGCGTCGCGGACGTTGCTGTTCAATATCCACACCCTGGAATGGGACGCGGAGCTGCTTGCACTGCTCACGATTCCCGAGGATGTTCTGCCGCAGGTGGTGCCCTCGGCCGGCGTCGCGGCCATCACCGACAAGCGCGCGTTCGGGGCCGCGGTGCCGATTGCCGGCATTGCCGGCGACCAGCAGTCGGCCTTGTTCGGTCAGGCGTGCACGAAGCCCGGTATGGTCAAGAACACCTACGGCACCGGCTGCTTCCTGCTGATGTACACCGGCGACCATGCGGTCGAGTCAAAGCGCGGCTTGCTGACCACGATGGCCTGCAGCGCCGACGGCCGGCCGGCGTACGCGGTCGAAGGTTCGGTGTTTGTTGCCGGTGCCGCCGTGCAGTGGCTGCGCGACGGGCTCGGTTTGCTGAAGCAGGCGAAGGAGTCCGAGGCGCTGGCGCGCAAAGTGGAGTCGACGCTGGGAGTCTATCTGGTCCCGGCGTTCGTCGGGCTCGGGGCTCCCTACTGGGACTCGGCGGCACGCGGCGCGCTCGTCGGGCTCACGCGTGGCGTGACGCGATCGCACGTCGTGCGCGCGGCGCTCGAATCGCTGGCGTACCAGACGCGCGATGTCGTCGACACGATGGTCACCGAGTCGGGGCGGCCACTCAGCGGCCTGGGTGTCGACGGCGGCGCCGCGGCCAACAACTTCCTCATGCAGTTCCAAGCCGATCTCCTCGATGCGGCCGTCGATCGCCCGAAGGTCGTCGAGACGACGGCACTGGGTGCCGCGTTGCTGGCCGGCGTGGGTGTCGGCGTGTGGAAGGCCGAGCGCGATCTCGAACGGGTGCGCAAGACGGACCGGGTTTTTCACCCGAAGATGGCGCCGGAGCGCCGCGAGGCGTTGTACCAGGGCTGGCGCCGTGCCGTGGCGGCAGTGCGCTCGCTGGGGTCGTGAAAGGCTCCTGTGAGTTCGCACCGCGCGCCCTTCCGCGATGGACAGTTGTGGCATCACGCCGCCTTGCGGCTGCTGAGGCCCGATGTTATAGACGCAGCTTCGTCAGGAGCCGAAATCAATGAAAGAGGGTATACATCCGAAGTACGAGGCGGCGAAGATCGTGTGCGCGTGTGGCAGTGTGATTGAGACGCGCTCGACCGTGCCGACAATCCATGTGGAAATCTGCTCCAGCTGTCATCCGTTCTACACCGGCAAGCAGAAGCTGGTCGATACGGCGGGCCGCATCGAGCGCTTCAAACGCAAATACGCCGTGCCGCAATAGCGTCCGTGGCGCCAGGGCGCCCAGACGTTTGAGCATCGGAAGGGCGAGGGAGTACTCCCGCGCCCTTCTGCTTTTTCTGTCCTCCGCGACGAGCACGGGTCACGTCTAATCATGTTCCACAAGCTCGCAGACGTCGAACGCCGCTACGTGGAGCTCGAAACCGCGCTCGTCGATCCGACGACCATCGGCCATCGCAAGGACTACGCGCGCCTGTCGAAGGAGCGCTCCGATCTCGAGATGATCGTCCAACGCTATCGCGAGTGGAAGCGAATCTCCGGCGAGATCGACGGGCATAAGGCGCTGTTGGAAGGTGCGGACGATGAGATCCGCGACCTCGCCAAGGCGGAGTTGCCGGCGCTGCGCGCGCAACTCGACGCGCTCGAAGCGGAGCTGAAGCGGCTGCTCCTGCCGCGCGACCCGAACGACGAGCGCAACGTCCTGCTGGAAATTCGCGCCGGCACCGGCGGTGAGGAGGCCAGCCTGTTTGCCGCCGAGCTGTTCCGCATGTACAGCCGCTATGCAGAGGAACACGGCTGGCGCGTCGAGGTCATGAGCTCGAGCTCCACCGGCCTCGGCGGCTTCAAGGAGGTCATCGCCCTCATCGAGGGTCGCGGTGCCTACAGCCGTCTGAAGTTCGAGGGCGGCGTGCATCGCGTGCAACGGGTTCCCGAGACGGAGGCCTCGGGGCGCATTCACACCTCGACCGTCACCGTGGCGGTGCTGCCCGAGGCCGACGAAGTGGACGTACATATCGACGAGGCGAAGGATCTGCGGATCGATGTCTACCGTTCCTCGGGCCCTGGCGGGCAGAGCGTCAACACCACGGACTCCGCGGTGCGCGTGACCCATCTGCCAACGGGCCTCGTCGTTGCCTGTCAGGACGAGAAGTCGCAGCACAAGAACCGCGCCAAGGGGATCAAGATTCTGCGTGCCAGGTTGCTCGAACGCGCCCAGGCTGAGCAGCATGCGGAAGTGGCGGAGAACCGCCGCAGCATGGTGGGTACGGGCGAACGCTCGGAGCGCATCCGCACCTACAACTTCCCGCAGGGACGGGTGACCGATCATCGCATCAACATGACGCTGTATTCTCTCGATCGTGTCATCGAAGGGGAGATTGAGTCGCTGATCGATGCCTTGATCACGCATCACCAGTCGGAGGCGCTGACAGACTGATGGATGCCATCGCCGAAATAGGCGAGCCACTACCGAGCGCCCAGACATTGCTTGCGGAGGCCACGGCGGCGCTGACGGCGACCGGCGTGTCCACCGCGCGTCTCGATGCCGAAGTGTTGCTGGCGGCCGCGTGTGACCTTGATCGGACGTCGCTCTACGTCCGCGTCAATCAGCCGGTGACGCCGGCGGCACGGCGGACGTTCGAGGTATGCCTCGAACGCCGGCTCCAGCGCGAGCCGTCGCAATACATCGTCGGCCGCCAGGAATTCTGGTCGCTCGACTTCGCGGTGACGCCGGAGGTGTTGATCCCGCGGCCGGAGACGGAACTGCTGGTGGAGGTCGCGCTGGCGATTGGGTCCCCTTTGCACACGATCTGCGACCTCGGCACCGGCAGCGGGTGCCTCGCGGTTGCGTTGGCACGCGAGCTTCCAAGTGCCGAAATCTGGGCGATCGATCAGTCCACGGCCGCCTTGGCCGTGGCGCGGCAGAATGCGCTCCGCAACGGCGTCGAGTCCATTCGCTTCGTTGGGGGTGATCTGTTCGCTCCAATTGCCGATGTCTGTCTCGATCTGATTGTTTGCAATCCGCCCTACATCGCCAGCAGTGTGTTGCAGCAATTGGAACCGGAGTTGGCGTGGGAACCACGTGCGGCACTCGACGGCGGAGTCGATGGGCTCGATGTCGTGCGACGCGTCGTGGCCGGCGCGCCTACTTACCTGGCTGACGGCGGCTGGTTGCTCATGGAGATCGGTGCGGATCAAGGGGCCGCGGCGCTGGAGCTCGCCCACGCCGCGCGGTTGAACGATGTCGCCGTCCGCGATGACTACGCCGGGCGGCCGCGCGTGCTGCTGGCGCGACGGTAGACGTATCGGGGACCAAGTCGTGATCGGCGCGGAAAGGAAAATGGAAAACCGGGAACCGGGAACTGAGAATGGAGAACCGGAAAATGGAGCATCAGACCCATTGATCGGTTCTCCATTCCCGGTTCTCCATTCCCGGTTTTCCATTTTCTCGTTCCGCATGGTCTTGGCGCGGCTGAATTAAGCGTATGGACAAGATCCTCATTCGCGGTGGCCGCCGCCTCAAGGGCGAGGTGACACTGGAAGGCGCCAAGAACGCCGCGTTGCCGATCCTGCTGGCGGCATTGCTCACGCCGGAGCGCTGCACCTTTCGCAATGTGCCGTCGGTGGTCGACGTGCGTACCACCTTGCGTTTGTTGGCCGACCTTGGTGCGGTCGTCGAGGAGAGCGACGGCAGCATCAGCGTACAGGCCGAGCGGCTGGTCCGCCTCGAGGCGCAGTACGATCTGGTGAAAACCATGCGCGCGTCTTTTCTGGCGCTCGGGCCACTGGTGGCACGCTTCGGGCGCGCCCGCGTCTCCACGCCCGGTGGCTGCGCGATCGGCAGCCGTCCGGTCGACTTGCACCTCGAAGGACTGCAGAAGATGGGGGCGCACGTGCGCATCGTCCACGGTTACGTTGAAGCCGAGGCCGAGCAGCTGCGCGGCGCGAACATCTACCTGGATTTCCCATCGGTCGGCGCCACTGAGCACCTCATGATGGTGGCGGCACTGGCCAGTGGCGTCACCACGATCGAGCATGCGGCGCGCGAGCCCGAGGTCGTCGACCTGGCCCGCGCGCTCATTGCCATGGGGGCGAAGATCAGCGGTGCCGGCGAGGACGTGATCACCATCGAAGGCGTGCCGTCGCTGCACGGCGTCGATTTCACGGTGGTGTCGGACCGCATCGAGGCGGGAACCTTCATGATGGCGGCGGCGCTCACCGGCGGCGACATCGTCATTCGCGGCGCCCATGGCGAGCACCTGCATGCGGTGATTCTCAAGCTGCGCGAGGCCGGCGTCGATGTGCAAGAAGCCGCTGACGGCGTGCGTGTCGTGGCCGATGGGCGCTTGCGCAGCGTCGACGTGAAGACGATGCCGTATCCCGGGTTCCCCACGGACTTGCAGGCGCAGATGATGGCGGCGATGACGTTGGCGCATGGACGCGCGGTGATCTCGGAGACAATCTTCGAAAATCGCTTCATGCACGTGCTGGAGCTGAATCGTATGGGCGCCGACATCAAGGTGGAAGGCAATGCCGCCATCGTCCGCGGTGTCGCTACGCTCAGTGGCGCTCCGGTGATGGCGACGGACCTGCGCGCCAGCGTCTGCCTGGTGCTCGCGGGCCTGGCCGCGGACGGGGTGACCGAGGTGTCGCGGGTCTATCATCTCGATCGCGGCTACGCGCGGCTGGAGGAGAAGCTGTCGGCGTTGGGCGCCGATATTCGACGCGTCAGGGAGCCACGAGGGTAGCGGCACGAGGGTAGCGGGATGAGGGTAGCGGGATGATGAGAGTGCTCTCAACACAGCAGGCCGATTTTGCGCGCCAATTTGCCGCGATTCGCGAACGCGGCGCCGACGCCACCGCGGCGGTGGAGCTGCAGACGCGGCGCATCGTCGACGCGGTGCGCCGGCGCGGCGACCGCGCCGTTATCGAGTTGACGCGCCGCTTCGATGGCGTTGCCTTGACGCCAGCGACGTTACGCGTCGGCGCGCAAGAGATCGCGGCTGCCGAACGCAGCGTGTCGGCGCCAGCCCTGCGTGCTCTGCGCCTGGCGGCGCGGCGTATCGCCGCCTTTCACCGGCGGCAGCGGTCCAAGTCGTGGAGCTATCGCGATCCCGTCGGCTTGCGCCTGGGACAACAGGTGACCCCGCTGCGCCGTGTCGGGATCTATGTTCCCGGTGGGCATGCGTCGTATCCGTCCTCGGTGCTCATGAACGCCATTCCCGCGCGGGTAGCCGGGGTGCGCGAGGTGATCATGGTGTCGCCGGCGGGGCGCAACGGCTTTAATCCCGCGGTGCTTGCCGCGGCGTCGATCGCCGGGGTCGATGCGCTGTTTCGCGTCGGCGGCGCGCAAGCCGTGGCGGCCCTGGCCTATGGAACGGCGACGATTCCCGCCGTCGACAAGATCGTCGGTCCCGGCAATGCATATGTGCAGGCGGCGAAGAAGATCGTCTACGGTACGGTCGATATCGACAAGATCGCCGGACCCAGCGAGGTGTTGGTCATTGCGGACACGAGTGCCAACCCCGCATATGTCGCCGCCGACCTGCTGGCGCAGGCGGAGCACGGCAGTGGCGACGAGTGTGCGGTGTTGCTGACGCCATCGCGCCCCCTGGCCATGGCCGTCCAGCAGGAAATCGCGCGGCAGCTCGCGCTGCTGCCTCGGCGCAAGGACATCGCGCGGGTGCTGCGCCGCCGTGGCGCGCTGGTGGTGGTGCGCAATCTCGATGAGGCGGTGGTCGTGGCTGACCAGGTGGCGCCCGAACATTTGGAGATCATGGTGCGGAACCCGCAGCGTTGGGCGCCGCGCCTCCACAATGCCGGAGCGCTGTTTCTCGGCCCGTTCTCGCCGGCGCCGCTGGGCGATTATCTCGCCGGACCCAATCACGTGTTGCCCACCGGCGGGACGGCGCGCTTCTTCTCGCCGCTGGGGGTGTACGACTTCATGAAGCGCACCAGCGTCGTGACGGCAACCCGCGCCGGCTTGCGGCGTCTGGCTCCATCGATCGAATGCTTGGCGGCGTTGGAAGGGTACGAGGCGCACGCGGCGGCAGTGCGCATACGCTTCAAATGACAGTGGAGAGGTTGTTAGTTGTTGGCTGTTAGGTCGCTAGGTGAGGAGCATAGCAACTAACAACCTAGCAACCAACAACCTGTTTGCTCAGGAGACAGAGATGGCACGCACGAAATCACCTGACTCTGCGCGCATGGCGCGCGTTACACGAACGACCAAAGAGACGGACATCAGCGTGGAGCTGACCGTCGACGGCCATGGCCATGCCGCAGTCGACACCGGCATCCCCTTTCTCAACCACATGCTCGACATCTTCGCGCGGCATGGGTTCTTCGATCTAAAGGTGCGGGCGCGCGGCGATCTCGATGTGGACCAGCACCACACGGTCGAAGACGTCGGGTTGACGCTCGGCCAGGCGCTGCGCGAGGCGCTCGGCGACAAGGTGGGAATCCGGCGCTTCGGGGACGCCGCGTGCCCGCTCGACGAGGCATTGGTGAGCGCGGTGGTCGACCTCAGCGGACGGCCCTTCCTGGCGTACAACCTGAAGATCAAGCAAGCGCGCGTCGGCAACTTCGACACCGAGTTGGTGCACGATTTCTTCCTCGCGTTCTGCAATCAGGTCGGGATGAACCTGCACCTCAATCAAGTGCAAGGGCGCAATCCGCACCACATCATCGAGGCCGGCTTCAAAGCTTTCGCGCGCGCCCTCGATAAAGCGAAGCAGGTCGATCCGCGTGTGGTGGGTGTACCGTCGACGAAGGGAAGTCTATAGCGGCCCTCTTGCCCCCTCTCCCATCTTGGGAGAGGGCAGGGGTGAGGGTCGGTGGCGAGAAGGTCAGCATGACAGATGCATCAATTGCCATCATCGACTACGGCATGGGCAACCTGCGCTCGGTGCAGAAAGGCATCGAACGCGTCGGGTTTGCGGCGGAGGTGACGCGCGACGTGACGCGCATCGAGGCAGCGGCCGGCGTTGTGTTGCCGGGCGTCGGTGCCTTCGGGGCGTGTATGGAAAACCTGCGCACCTACGGGCTCATCGATAGCGTGCGCCGGGTCATCGAACGTGGGACCCCGTTTCTCGGCATCTGCCTCGGCATGCAACTGCTGTTCGAGGAGAGCGAGGAGTTCGGTCCGGTGCGCGGCCTCGGCATCTTTCCCGGCCGTGTTGTCCGCTTTGCCGAGCAGCCGGAGCTCAAGGTTCCGCACATGGGGTGGAACCGCATTCGCAAGCAGCAGGACCTCCCGCACCTGCGCGGCATCGACGACGGCGCCTTCGTCTACTTCGTCCACTCGTACTATGTCGCACCGGCCGATGCGTCGCTGACGGCAACCAGCACCGACTACGGGATCGAATTCACCTCGGCGATCGCGCGCGACAACGTGTTCGCCACACAATATCACCCGGAGAAGAGCCAGGCCGTCGGGCTGAAGATCCTGGAGAACTTCGGGCGATTGGTGAGTGGGAAATGATGCGCGTAGCACTAGGGGAAGTAGCGATCGTGGCACAACGATGCTCGTGGCACGTCGCGCGTTGCTCGTGGCACAATCGTCCGACGGACGTCGCTGATTGCATGCGCGGACGTTGTTCCGACCACGTGCTGCGTGCGACCAGCCACGCGCGGCTCGACCTCCGACCACGTGCCACGTGCCACACGTCACGTCCGGCTGGGTCCTCTCTCCGGCCACGTGCCACGCGCCACCAGCCACATGCGGCTTCGCCATGCTGATCGTCCCCGCCATCGATCTGAAGGGCGGCAGGTGCGTGCGCCTGCTGCGCGGCGAGATGAACGCCGAGACCGTCTACGGTGACGATCCGGTCGCCATGGGACAGCGCTGGGTCAGCGAGGGCGGGGAATACCTGCATGTCGTCGACCTGGACGGCGCGGTGACCGGGAAGGCGGTCAACAGTGCGGCAATCGCGGCATTGTGCAAGGCGCTGCCGATCCCGATCGAGGTCGGGGGCGGTATCCGCACCGTGGCCCGTGCGGCGGAGCTGTTCGAGCTCGGCGCCGATCGGGTCATCTTCGGCACGGCGGCATTGGCGCAACCGGAGGTTGTGCGCGAGGCGTGCCGTCGGTTTCCCGGACGCGTTGCGGTTGGCATTGATGCGCGCGACGGCAAGGTTGCGGTGCAAGGGTGGACCGAAACCAGCGAGACAACGGCCATTGTCCTGGCGCAACAGGTGGAACAGTTCGGTGCCTGCCGCGTGATCTACACCGACATCAGCCGTGATGGTACGCAGCAAGGCGTCAACGTCGTCGCCACGCAGGCGGTGGCGGAAGCCATTCGCATCCCGGTCACGGCGTCCGGCGGAGTCGGTTCGCTTGCCGACATCAAAGCGCTGATGGCGACCGGCGTTGCCGGAATCGACGCCGTGATTGTGGGGCGGGCGCTGTACACAGGGGCGGTGCGATTGGCCGAGGCGATTCAAGTAGCGCGAGGCGGGTAGGATGGAGAGCAGATCGGCGGGCGACGCACGTGGCTTGTGGCACGTGGCACGTAGTCGGACGGAAGACCAGCAACCCGTGTTCTGCGCTTGGCCCACGAGCCACGAGCCACGAGCCACGAGCTATCAGCCATCAGCGAGCATCCCATCATGCTAGCCCGCCGCATCATCCCCTGTCTCGACGTCAAGGACGGCCGCGTCGTCAAAGGCGTCAACTTCATCGGTTTACGTGACGCCGGCGATCCGGTCGAGGTGGCGCAGCGCTACGACGCGGAGGGCGCCGACGAGCTGACGTTCCTCGACATCACCGCGTCGCACGAACGCCGGCAGATCATCCTCGACGTCGTGGCGCGCACGGCTGAGACCGTCTTCATGCCGCTCACCGTCGGCGGCGGCGTGCGCGAGATTCAAGACGTGCGCAACCTCCTGAACGCTGGTGCGGACAAGGTGTCGATCAACACCGCCGCGGTGCAGAATCCGGACTTCGTACGCGCCGCGGCGGAAAAATTCGGCAGCCAATGTGTCGTCGTCGCGATCGATGCCAAGCGCCGCTCGTCCCATCAGCCATCAGCCATCAGCGATCAGCCAACGTGGGAAGTCTTCGTCCACGGCGGCCGCACGCCCACCGGCCTCGATGCCGTCGAGTGGGCGCAGCGCATGGAATCATACGGCGCCGGCGAGGTGCTGCTGACCAGCATGGATCGTGACGGGACGAAGGCGGGGTACGACATCGCGCTCACCCGCGCCATTGCCGACGCGGTACACGTTCCGGTGATCGCCTCCGGCGGCGTCGGCACGCTCGAGCACATCTATGACGGCTTGACCGCCGGCGGCGCCACCGCCGCCCTGGCGGCGTCGATCTTTCACTATCGAGAGTTTACGGTGCGCCAGTGCAAGGAATTTCTGGCGGCGCGCGGCGTGCCGGTGCGGATGTAGGGAGAGTAAGGAGCCAGGGGTGAGGAGTAAGGGGTTTGCTTTTCTTGCCCCTGACTCCTGACTCCTCACCCCTTACTTTCCAGCCAGCGCTCGGCGTCGATCGCGGCCATGCAGCCGGAGCCGGCGGCGGTGACTGCCTGGCGATAGATGTGATCTTGCACATCGCCGCAGGCGAATACGCCGTCGACGCTCGTGTACGTTGAGCCGTTCTTGGTGAGAATGTAGCCGTTGGGATCCGTCTCGATCTGCCCGGCAAACAGGCGCGTGTTCGGTTGATGGCCGATGGCCATGAAGACGCCGTCGGTCTTGAATTCAGTGATTTCGCCGGTCTGCAGGTTCTTCAGGCGCACGCCGGTGACCCCGGCCTTGTTGGCGGTTCCAATAATCTCATCGACGGCCGAGTCCCAGATGAAGGCGATCTTCCGATTCTTGCGGGCGCGCTCCTGCATGATCTTCGAAGCGCGCAGCTCGTTGCGCCGGTGCACGACGGTGACTTTGCTGGCGAACTTGGTGAGAAAGGTGGCTTCCTCCATCGCGGTGTCGCCGCCGCCGACGACGACGAGCTCCTTCTCTTTGAAAAAGAAGCCGTCACACGTGGCGCAGGCCGAAACCCCGTGGCCCATGAGCAGCTTCTCCGACGGAATGCCGAGCAGCTTGGCGGAGGCGCCGGTGGCGATGATCAAGGCGTCGCAGCGGTAGTCGTCGCCTTCGACTTTAACGGTGAAAGGCCGATGGCCGAGATCGACGGCGGAGACGTCGCCGTACACGATCAGCGTTCCAAAGCGTTCCGCCTGCTTGCGGAAGAGCTCCATCATCTCCGGACCGAGCACGCCGGCGGGGAAGCCGGGGTAGTTTTCCACGTCGCTCGTGATAGTAAGTTGCCCGCCGGGTTGGGAACCTTCGATCACCACGGGCGCGAGGTTGGCGCGCCCCGCGTACAGCGCCGCGGTGAGCCCCGCGGGCCCGGAGCCGATGATCATGAGTTTATGATGATTCATAAGTATCGAGGTTTATAATGACGACTCCGATTTCCCGCAAGGTGGCGCGGCGCGTGCGGGTCGCGCCGCCACGGCTGTCCCACGTCGATGCGCAAGGGCGGGCGCGGATGGTGGATGTCAGCGACAAGCCGGTCACCGAGCGTGAAGCGGTGGCGCGCGGGGGCATTCGTATGCAACCGCAGACGCTGCGCTTGATTCGCGCCGGCAAGATCGCCAAGGGCGAAGTGTTCGCGGTGGCGCGCGTCGCCGGCATCATGGCCGCGAAGCGCACCGCCGAGCTGATTCCCCTGTGTCATCCGCTGCCCATCCAGGTGGTGGCGATCGATTTCAGCGTCACCGCGCCCGGCACCCTTGCAATCGAGGCGCGCGTCAAGGTCACCGGCAAGACCGGTGTCGAGATGGAGGCGTTGACCGCGGTGAGCGTCGCGGCGCTCACGGTGTACGACATGTGCAAGGCGGTCGATCGCGGCATGGTGATTCGTGATGTTCGGCTCATGGAGAAACGCGGCGGGCGCAGCGGAACGTACCGCAGGAACAAATGACGCCTGAGTGCCTCGCCGAATCCTGTGATGCCACTACGAGCCACAGTGTTTCCAATGAATGCGAGAACGCAGTGCATTCAACGAGTCGAGAAATCGCAGACTCGACCTCGGCAGCGTCTGCCTCGAGACTGAGATCTTCTCCGTCGAGGCAGAGGGGCGCCGACTCGAGACAGAGCGGCTCGCAGTCGAGACAAAGATCTTCTGGGTCGAGACAGAGCGCCGCTGTCTCGAGGCAGAAAACCTTTGGTTCGAGACAGAAAACCGTTGGGTCGAGACAGAAATTCCTTGCTTCGAGACAAGAGAACCTTTGGGTCGAGACAAGAAATCCTTGCTTCGAGACAAGAATTTCTTGTCTCGAGGCAAGCACTTTTGCCAAAATCGTAAGTGACTGAAAATGCGGCGATTCTTGCCACAAAAATTCTTGAAATTACGCGCCGCGCACCCTGCTTCAACGAATTATCTCGCGGAAAGCTCGATGATCATTCGGTTCGACGGCGTCGGACAGGCGATCCGCGTGCGCGAACGCGGATTTCGCTTTACGAATTTCGATTTTGATTGACAAGTTGAGAGAGAATATGTCACCAAGCCAACCGGAACGCAGAAACCAGTAGCCATTCAACAAGGGAGGGACGACATGGCTGCAACAAAACGTTCGGGTAAGCGGGTGAGGAGCGCTGCCAGCAGCAACGGGGGCAACAAACCTTCACGCAAACGCAGCAGCGCGGCATCCGCCGCGCAGAAGCCGATCGGTGCGGACGATGTGCGTCATCTGGCGAAGGCGCCGAGCGGGTATCAGGATGTCATGCAGAAGTTCGCCGACGCGCTGGAATGGGCGCAGTTCCGCGCCCCAGTGTCGCCGGCCCAGCTGCGCAGCCTGGTCAGCCGCGCCACGCGCGCGGCGCAGCGCGCGGCGGTGGCGCAGCTCAAAGCGACCGCCGCCGACCGGCAGCGGATCATGCAGGAAGCGCAGGCATGGAAGTCGGTGCGGTCGGCGTGGCGATCGGTCTTGGCGGCGATGCCGGATCATCCGGAGCTCGAAGAGCCGTTCGCGTTCATGCAGGACTACATGGCCGCGAGCCGCAGCGCGCCGGTGACACCGAGGACACCAGCCACACCAGCTACACCGGCGGCGCCAACTGCGGCATAGTCCCTGGATGAAAGGTCCTGTCGTGATATTGACGACGGAGGTGTTGTCCTATCGACCGGCCTCCTGTGCGTGATTGCGGCGAAGATCTCTCTGTTTCGCCGAGGTGTCTGGGTATCTTGGGGACCGAGGCTGATGACCAAGTGGTGGGCGCGACTCTACACGGTTGGATATGTCACCATGGGGCTTGGCGTGTTTCTCCTACTGCTTGCCCACCGAGTCGCGAGATGAGCCGTCTGTCGGGCGAGGCCGAACCAGCCCCCGCAGCCGGCGCGTGAACAGACGCGCGCGGCTGACGGGCGCGGCGTTCGGCTGGAGATCTGGACTCCGTGAATGAAGGGGCGTACGGTCTCGGCATGAGCGAAGCCGCAGAACCAATCATCGCGAGGTTTCGGAAGTTGCCATCGACGGAGAAGATTCGGCTTGTCCAGCAACTGTGGGACGAGATTGCCGAAGAGGCATCCCGGCTGCCGCTGACTGTCGCCCAGAAGCAATTGCTTGATCAGCGGATTGACGAACACGAAGCGAATCCCGACGATGCCGAGCCTTGGGAGCAAGCTCGCGACGAGATCCTGCGCAAGCTGTGACCTCCCGCCTGCTTGTCGGCCGACGAGCGAACGCCGATGTGCACCTGGCCGCGCGCCGGTACGAACTGCAGCGTCCCGGGCTAGGGCGCGAGTTCGTTGCCGAGGTGGATGCGGCGCTGAAGCGGGTGGCCGAGAATCCACTTCAGTACGAGGTGCTTCACCGCGAAGCACGCCGCGCGATGGTGCATCGGTTTCCATACGGCGTCTTCTATCGCGTCGAGGGCAGGAAGATCATCGTCTTCTGCATCATTCATCTTCATCAGGATCCCACCGCTTGGAAATCTCGCGCTCCGACATGATCGAGCCGACCTTGAGCGCGCGTGCTACGCATAGGGCGCACCTTGGCCGAACCGGCCGCTGCAGGCGACGGCCAGGGGCGGGCCGCGCCTGAGCGGCAAGGCGTTCGACGGAGGTATGACTAAATCGCCGGAAACAGCGCTCCAATTTGGGGGGACTGGCATGCGGTGTGCACGATTTGTGATTGCTTGGGTGCTGGCATCGACGTTCGTGTGTGCAGGCGCCGGGAACCGTGCCGATGCTACGCCGGTTCCATTCGATCTGCGCGTCGATGTGAGGAGTGTCGGCCCGCTAGGCCTGGTCGTTGCGGCGGGCGTTCAGGTCGACGTGTGTAGCTGCTCGGCTCTCCGTACGTGCTTCGACCGCTGCGAGTCAGTCATTGATGGTGGAATCACCGGCGAGAACGGCAGTTTCTTCGATACTGGTTACGGCCGCTATTTCGCAGGCTTCTTCGTCGCGTTTGTGACGGTCGATGACCTGATCGTGCGCGGATTTGGGGAGGCGAGCGGCGGGCATTCGTTGTATCTCAACGTCGATCCGATTTCGGAGGCGGCCATCGAAATCCTTGCCGGCCGGCCGTACGATACGGCGCAAATGCTTGCGCTGGCGAACAGCGTTGAGCACGCAAACGCACGGACCGATTTCGCGGGCCTGACGTTCGCGGACGCCATTGAGCGGGCGCGCGCGGTGGCGGGCACCGATCCGCAGGTGCAGGCGCTACTGCCGACCTGGACGCCCACTGAAACGCCGACGCCACAGCCCACGGCGACACCGACGCCAACACGCACCTTACGCCCGACCGGCACGCCGCGACGCTGCACCGGCGACTGCAGTAGTGATGGCCGCGTCCAAGTCGATGAGTTGATCACCGGTGTTGATATCGTGCTCGGCCGCCTGGCACTCCTGCGCTGCGCCGCGGGATATCCGGGGCAACCACCGGATGTCTCGGATATCATCGTCGCGGTGAACAACGCCTTGTACGGCTGCGAGCCGAGTGGGGCGTTGCCCGACCTGGTTCCCGAGACCGTGACGTTCGCCAGCGGGCCGCCATGCACCGGCGACTACCCTCCTCCGATATATTGCTTCGACGTATGCGTCGCGAATGTCGGCGATAACGCTGCCCCGCCGTTCGCCGTGGTGCTGGGCGACGGGAGCGGCGATGCGACTTGGCAGGTGGGTCCGCTCATCGCCGGCGACGGCGATTGCGGCATCGTCTGTAACGCGGCATTCGCCGGAACGATACGCGTGGACCCAGACAATGACGTGCCCGAGTTACGTGAGACCAACAATGCGGTGCCGTATCAGATTGCCACGCCGACTCCGCCCCCGACATGTCCGCCGCCAACACCGACGTGATCTTGGTCAGATCAAAACGCACTCCACGTCAATTGTTCCCTCCATTTATTTGTTGACAACTCCGGCACGGGCGCGCTATGGCCGTGGAGTTGCTGCGGGGGCGTAGCAAGGGTACCAGGCGGCGTACCGGCGGGGGGCTGGGTGCAACCGAAGGTAGGCGGAGCAACGAGATTCATTAGTCGGCGTCACCGGCGCGTCGGCCACCTCTTCCAGGGACGAAGCAAGCGCACCCGAATTCGCCCCGGCGTTTTTGCGCCAAGCATCCGCGCGACGATACGGGCCGCGACCGGCGGCCGCACACGACAGCGAACCATGCACCTGCGTTGAACGTTTGGATTGGAGGGGGATATGGCAGTCTTCGAATGTTGGAAAGCACCGCGGGCAACCGTCTTCAGACGAGCCGCGCGGCCCTGCGCCGCCTGGCTGTTGCTGGTGATCGGATTGGGCATCGGCGTTCCAGCGCCGCTGCATGCCGCGGCGCCAGCCCTCAGTGTGGATTGGCGCGCGCCCAGCGACCGCACCTCGTGCAGCGGACCAACCGACGCGTCCGGTCGGTCGTGGAGCGATCCGCTGTTCGACGATTCAACCTGGGGCGGGATGCCGCTACCGGATGCGCGCGACACCACGCGGGATAACGTGAGCCGTTTCTATCGTGGACGATTCACTCTCGATGCCCCGGCGCCCGTCTGGATATTTTTTACAAGCGATGACGGTGCCGAGATCTTCATCAATGGAAACTCCCTTGGCAGCTTTGGCCGCGGCTGTCCCAACGACGGGTGCGTCAACCGCTTGGATTGCAGCATCAATTTCTGCATCGCTCCAATTCCCGTCGACCCGAGTCAGCTTGTCGCGGGCACCAACGTCGTCAGTGCCCACATGTGGAACGGCCCGGCAGGAGAGGCGCATTTCGAGTTGGCCGTGTTGCCCACCGACCCCGGAAAGTGCAGGCCGTGCACGCTCAATAGCTGCGTTTCCAACGTCCCCACGCCAACACCGACCATCACGCCCACGCCCCTTCCCACGCACACGCCGATACCGCCGGCGTGTACCGGCGCGCCGGCGGGAACCAATTGCGACGATGGACTCTTCTGCAACGGCACGGATACGTGCGACGGCAGCGGCCAGTGCCTGCACAGCGGCGACCCCTGCGCGGCAGAGGCGCAGTGCCACAGAGCCTGCGATGAAATCACGGGGCAGTGTGTTGCTGACGCAGCGTCGACGCCCTGCGACGATGGCGATGCGTGCACCGTGGAGGATGAGTGCGACGGCAAGGGCACCTGTTCCGGGGCCAGCGACCCGGGTAACTACACCATCCTGGCACCGACGAGCGCCGCAGTGGTGGGCAAGACGCAGCTCCAATCCGACATCACCGGCACGGTGTGTGCCTACGATCTGAAGCTGCAGGCGTGGAACTGGATGCAGGGGGATATCGTTGCACTGCGCTCGACGCCGAACGGCCCGCCAGCTTCTCCGGCGATCTGGTTCCACCATGGGAATATCGTCGGACCGGGCTGCGCGACGGGCGGTGGGTGGATCAAGGGACCGCAGAACTTGATTGCTGGCGGTCCCTGCGACAGCACCGGGGCCAAGCCCATTGTGGCCCAGTGCGCTGCGGCGCAGTGCAGAGCCGCAGCGCGGCTCAGCGAATGGGCCAACCTGCCGGTAACGCCCGGGTTCAACCTCGGCGCGCAGTGGGTCAAGTATAACCAGAGCCTGCGGATTCCAGCCGTCGGCACGCTGGGCCCGGGCACCACGGTAATTGATATGCCGAGCATTCAACTCGACGCATACGCCAGGCTGAGGTTCGCGGGTGATAGCAATACCGGGACGGTGATCGTGCGAGTGCACGGGCCGCTGCGTATGCGGAGGGCAACCACGATGACCCTGGCGGCCGACAACCGGGACCTCATGCCGCAGCAGATCATCTGGATTGTCGATGGCCCCGTGACCACCGGCAGTTGGACCACGCTGGCCGGGACGATGGTGGGAAACAGCAAAATCAATATCGGCTTCGGCAGCATCATCGACGGCGCAGTGATCGCCAACCAAGGGGTGACCACGAGCAGTTGGGTGGTGATGCAACACCAGGGCTTCGCCGGCTGGTGACGATGGGAGTACAGCCATAGGAGCACGGGGACGTTGGTTGCGGAAGGTGCGGAGAGATTCGCAACTACCGCAACCAACGTCCCCGGTCATCCCGTCGATGCGCAAGGGCGGGCGCGCATGGGTCAACGTCTGCCGCGTCGGCTCCTGGCTTATTGTGGTCGGTAGCATCGCGACGTTCCTGCCGTAAGGGTTCGGCGTGAGCCGCAAGGCTGCACTCGACCGGCTTTGCAAAAGCCGGTCGATCCGTTGCAGTGTGTCGATCATGCCGCCCTCGACTCCGTGTCCGCATTTCCCGAATTGCGTCGGTTGCGCGCTCATCGGTACGCCGTATGGTGAGCAGCTGCGCATCAAACAACAACGGGTGCGCGACGCATGCAATGCATACGCGGTGCTGGCGGCGGTGCAGGTCGGCGACATCGTCGGTTCTCCCCGTGCCTTCGGGTATCGCAATCAAGCGAAGCTCGTGGCGCGCCAGGCAGGGTCTGGATTGCTGCTGGGTGTCTATCGTCCCGGCTCGCATCAGGTCGTCGACATTCGCCAATGCCCGGTGCACGACCCGCTGATCATGCCGGTTCTGGATGCCGTGGCCGAAGTGGTGCAGCGCTACGAGATTCCGGTCTACGACGAACGGGCACGCACGGGTGCGCTGCGTTACGTCGTGGTGCGGGTCAGTACCTGGAAGAAGGCGGTGCAGGTCATTCTGGTGACCGCCGAACGTGGGGTGCCGCATCTGCGCGACTTGGTCCGCGCGCTGCAGCGCGTGCGTGGTGTCGTCAGCGTCGTGCAGAATATCAATCCTGACCCCGGCAACGTCATCTTGAGCGCGCAGTTCATCTCCCTGACACGGGAGACGGCGTTGATCGAACGTATCGGTGGCCTGAAGTTGAAGACCCATCCGGGCGCCTTTGTGCAGGCGAATGTCCAGGTCGCGCGCCGGCTGTATGACTACGCGTTGCAGGCTGCCGCTTTGACCGCGACGGACACCGTCGCCGACCTGTATTGCGGCGTGGGTGCACTGACGTTTGCGCTGGCGACGGCCGCCAAGCATGTCGCGGGCATCGAGGCCTCGGCGATTGCCGTCGCCGATGCGAAAGAGAACATCCGTGTGAACGGCTTTCACAATGTACGCTTCTACTGCGGCGATGCGGCGGAGACGCTAGCCACGCTTGCGGCCCGCCTCGGGCGGATCGACGTGATCACGTTGAATCCGCCGCGCAAGGGCGCGGACGACAAGGCACGGGCGGCGATCATCGGCTGCGCGCCGCGGCGCCTCGTTTACGTCTCCTGCGATCCGACGACGTTGGCGCGTGATCTGGACTGGTTTGCCGCCCGCGGCTACGCCACCACGGCGCTACAGCCGTTCGACATGCTGCCGCAGACCGAGCACGTCGAGTGCGTCGCGCAGCTGGTGCGTGCCGATGCGTGAGCCGATGGTGCACCTGCCATACTTCGCGTAGAACCTGAAGTGTGTGAGCAGCTTGACCTTGCTATCGGGCCGGTTCCGTGGTGGTGGCGGCGCGCTCTCTGCGGCGCCCGCGGGTGCAAGAGTTTCCCCGGGTGCCTCGCGGATTTGCTTGTGGGAGCAGACCTCGCATGGTAAACGCTCCACCGCACGTGGCGGCGTCGAAATGCGAGCGAGTATGCACCCAGCCTTGTTGGTTCTGACTGAATGCACGATCGAGTAGCTTGTCGGGCATGGAGCTTCGCCGTGATCCACCGCGGTGGGGTTCGTAGAAAAGACGCCCGTCCCCGGCCCTAGCGGCGTGTCAGACTTGGATGGTCGCAGCGACCGAACGGGCGCGGCCCAATAAAATGACGCCGACCGCGGGTCTGATGACGGAGAGCCAGACGCTCAACCGACCGATCGAGCGTGACCACTTGCTGCGGCCGCGGCGGCTGGTGCCGCTGATCGCGTGCGCCGCGCTCCTCGGCTACTTCGCGGTGTATTTCAAAGAGTCGTTGTGGCAGCCGACGGTCGATCTGGCGTGGCTGGGCGCCGTCATCTTGTGGATCATCGGCTGGTGGTCGGTACGGAAATCCAGCGCCCCGCGCGTCGCGCATCCGTACTGGTTCTATCTGCTCTACATTGCGATGCTGGTGCCCTTTGCCACCGATTGGCGCTGGGCGATGACCGGCGACTCGGCCGGGTGGGCCTCTGCCGGTCTCGAGCTGGCCCAGCGCGGGCCGTGGAAGAGCCTCCTCAGCCTGCGCGGCGTGGCGCAGTTCGGGTATGGACAGCAGGCGCTACACAACGTCTTCATGGTCCTGGTCAAGCCGACGATGTTCTGGCATCGCTTCGGCCAAATCATGGTCGGGGCGCTGTCGCTGGCGGCGATCGTCGCCGCCTACGGACGGTTGGTGCACCGCAATTTCGGCTTGCTGGTTGGGGCGTGCGCGATGTCCACGTCCGTCCTCATCGTGCACACGATGTGCAGCTATCCTTTGGTCGACGCGCTGGCGGGCGAGAGCGCCGTGCTCGCCGCCGCACTCTGGGTGCGTCAAGATCCGAGCGCGCGCAACGCATGGCTGGCCCTCGGCGTGTTCACCGGGTTGCTGACGCATCTGACGCCGAACAGCTTGTCCATGGGCGTGTGCGTCTGGTTGTGGCTCGGGCCCCAGGCACTCTATCGTCGCTGGCCGATGTCCAACCTGATTGCCGCGGTGGGCTGCGCGGCGATCATTGCGTTGCCGATCGTCATCCAGTTTGCGCAGGGGCAAGGGGAAGCGGTGATCAGCTTCAACGCCAACCCGGACTATACGACGGAGAAAGTGTTGCGGTTTTTCCGTGAATCCCTCACCATTCCCTTCTATTCGCACAACGAGGTCGCCGGAGCGTTCGGCCCGCAGCTGCCGCCGTATTTCCGCTGGCTGTTCGTCGTCGGCATCCTCATCACGCCGATCTTCAGCCGCTACTTTCCGGGCGCGGGCCTCATCGCGGTGTTCTTCGTCATCCACGCCGTGCTGATGGCATTCACGCAGGGATCATACCCCAGCGTGTCCGTGAAGCGCGCGCTGGTGCTGATTCCGTTGGCAACGTACTTCGTGTTCATTCCCTTTCATCGCTACCTGCGCTCCTTGCCGGTGGTCCTCGTCATCATCGCCGTGTGGGCGTCATTCGGCGTGCGCAATATGCTGTACGATGTGCATCCGGGGCGTGTCGGCTATACGCTGTTGGACGGTATCGTCGAAGTGAATCAGCGCCTCAGCGATGCGCCGGTATGCGTGTTCCTGCCGACCGATGCGCGCGCCGCCGCTTTCGCGCCGGGCAGCGACGTTGATCGCCTCTATCGCATGTTCCCGCACCTGCAGCGGGTCTCGGACGTGAACGATCCGCAATGTCGGGACTACCTCTGCTATTGCCCGCAGGCCAACAAGGTCGACCTGGCGGCGCTGGGCTATACAGAAATCCCGCTGCTCAATAGCGTCGAGCTGCGCTGTGGCCGTAAGCAACATTGAGACGATGGCCGCGTTGCAAGACTCGGACGCCGCGTGCGTCGGATGCGGCGCTCGGATGGAGCTGCAGCATGAGCTGGACGGGCACGCGGTGACGCGCTGCCCGAGCTGTGGCCTTTACGCTCTCCACCTGGATGCCCCACGCCACGATGCTTCACGGCTGGAACGTACCGAATTCGAAGGAGCGTTGCGCGAACTGCGTCTCGAGAACTACGCGTTCATCCTCGACCAGCTGGAGCGGGGCGCGCCGCTGGCGGGTCGCAAGCTGTTGGACGTCGGGTGCTCGAGCGGCTGGTTCCTGGAAGCGGCCAGGCGGGCCGGCTGCAGGTGTTATGGGATCGAACCCGATGAGTTCTTTTTCGTTCAAGCACGTGCCGCCGCTCAGCCAGGGGTAGAAGTTGCTCACGGGTCATTCCCGCGAGACCTGCCTGCCGAATGGGCGCCCTTCGACCTGATCACCTTTCACGATGTGTTCGAGCACTTGCCGGAGCCGGAGGCGATCCTGCGTGCCTGCAACGAGATGCTCACACCGGATGGCCGGCTGGTTTTGTCGCTGCCGTCGGCCGATGGGTTCGTCTTTCGCTTGGCGGGCGTGTTGGGTCGGCTCGGCCTGCGCGGACCGCTCGCGCGTGTGTTCCAGGTGAAGTATCCATACCCGCACTTGTTCTATTTCAATCCGCGCAGCCTGGCTGTGTTGGCCGAGCGTGTCGATCTTGTCGTGCAGGTGCAACGGTTGAGAGCGTTCTCGTCACGCGGCGCGCTGCACCGGTCGCGCATGGATCGTACGGACGGTGTGCTGAGCGGCCTGCTGGCGTACCTGAACGCCGGCGCGCTGATGCTATTTGCGCTGGTGGAGCGGCTGCTGCCTGCGGATAACGTCCTCGTCGTGCTGCGTCGAAAAGGAAACCGAGGTCCTGCTTCAAAGCTCGGGTGAACCGCCTGGCTCAGCGGCAACTGACGAGCGTGCCAGCGGGGCTGAGTTTGCAGCGTAGCGTCCGCACGTTGGCTGGGTTGAAGAGCCGCATGCCGCATTGTCCCGCCGCGCTTTGCGCGCCCGACCCGAATATGGCGACGAGCTGTACGGGGAGTTGCCCCGGCAGGACCTGAAACGCCCCGTGGCCCTTGACCGTGAAACTAAAGCGTCCGGGTGCAACGTTTGGCCGATCAGAGACCACCACACTCGTGATCCCGCCGGCGAGCGTGCCGCTCGTATCGCGGAACGTCCAGGTCGTCCCGGTGCGGCTGCGTCGCCATCCGGCTGCGCTGAGGGTGGCTGCTTGCCCAGCGGGGACTGTTCGAATGAAAAGGACATTGCCGGACGTGTCGGTGACGGCGAAAGTGAAGCCGTTGGCGGTCGGATCGATAGCCGGTATGACCTGTGTCAGTTGGATCCGGCCGCGCGCGGTCACGCGCTCGTCGCCGCTCGGATTGCCGTTCTGCGAGATCGTCAGACTGGCATTGTCTATCGGTGGAGGCGGGGCAGCGCACAGAGGCGTGGCCGTTGGTGTCCATGTGATCGTTGGTGTCAGCGACGGTGTGAAGGTCGGTGTGTCGGTCGGCGTAGAGGTTTGTGTTGGGCTCTGAGTGGGTGTGGGCGTCGGTGTCGACGTCGGCGTTGGTGTCTGCGTCGCGGTGAAAGTGGGTGTGCGGGTCGGTGTGTTCGTGGGCGTGTCTGTCGGTGTGCGTGTCGGTGTTGGTGTTCGTGTTGGTGTGTTGGTGGCAGTGGGGGTATCCGTCGGCGTGCGCGTCCACGTCGGGGTGTTCGTTGCGGTGCTGGTTGACGTTGGCGTCGGCGTTGTCGTGCTCGTCGGAGTGTCGGTCGGGGTATCGGTTGGTGTTGAGGTCGGCGTCGGGGATAGAGTCCACGTTGGTGTCGAGCTCCACGTGGGGGTCAGGGTCCATGTGGGTGTCACGGTCGGCGTCAGCGTTGGCGTGGCGGTTCGCGTCGGGGTTCGCGTGACAGTTGATGTTGGTGTGCTGCTGGCAGATGTGGTGGGTGTCGGCGTTGGTGGACTGAGTGCACAGCAAACCTGCCCGCCGATGCGTGCCGGTGCGCTCACGAGAGTACCGGTGTGTGCATTGCCGCTGTAGTCGGTCGCGATAATGCCGCTCGTCTCATCCAGGTGATACCCGGCGACCAGGCCGCTGTCGCTGTTGAGGCCGCATGTGCCCACCGCGCTGTTGTAATGCGTCAGAATCGTGCTCGCGGTCTCGGCCACATTGTAGAATTGCACCTCGTCAATGACGCCGGTCAGGTAGGATGTGCGCGCCGTGCAGCCGCCGATCTCGATCGGCGCCGTCGAATCCACCAGTGAATCCGGGATAGCGCCATCAAAAACCGAAAATGATTCCGACACTCCGTTGACGTAGATCTTGAGCTTGTCGGTGTCAGAAGCACCAGCGCCGTCGTACACCAGCGCGAAGTGAAACCACTGGCCCAGCGGTGCCGGATCATCGACGGTCACCGCGACCGAGGTGAAGTTCGCGAAGTTGATGTTGAAGTGCTGGTCCCAGCGTTCTACGAAAAATGTTTGATTGTTCGCTCCACTGCCGCTCTTTGCCACGATCACCCGCTCCATGGCGATGTCCGTGCGCACCCACATTTCGATCGTCAGTTGAGTGTGCAGCCCACTCGGGAAGGCCGCATAGTCGGGGACACTGACGAGTTGCGAGGTCCCATTCAGGCTCAATGCCATTGGGAAGCCCCCGCATGATGACGCCGTCGGCGTATTTGTGGGTGTTAGCGTCCCCGATGCTGTTGGCGTCGGGGTGCGGGTGCTTGTGGGGGCTGGCGAACCGGCGGTCGGGGTGCGTGTCGGGGTCGGGGTTCCTGTGACGGGCGTACTCGTAGGCGTAAAGGTCACCACTGCCGGCGCAAACGCGCTGAAGGGTGTTTTGTATACCAGCACGCGCTGCCAGTCTCGATCACCCACGTAGAGGTTGCCGTCCGGGTCCACATAAGACACCGCCGGAAACGACATCAGGTCCCCGAGCGCCAGTTGGGGTTGGTAGTTGTTCTCCTTGTCCAGGTACACCAAGGGGAAGCGTGGGCCGACATAGGGATTGGCCCCTCCGAGTACCATGGTGCGGTCGCCGGTGAAGGCCGCTGCACGTGGTTCGCAGGCCGTTTCGGCGGAATCGCACGGCGAGCCACGCGGCGTAAAATTGGTCGGTGCGCCGTTGCCGTAAACGCTATCGGGTAGAATGTCGAACAATGTCTGCGGCGGATTGTCCGGAATGGTCCCGACGTTCCAGCGCAGAATGCGTGTCAGCCCACCGTCCTGTCCTGAGGAGGCGTTCTCCTGGACAAATAGGTTGCCCTCCGGATCGAAGGTGAGCTGGCCTTCTCGGCAGAAGGTGTTGCGAGCGAAACCTGAGACACCGGCGCCTTGGTTGCACTGCGTGCCCGCCCAATCCGTCTGTCCCAGCACCACATCTACGTAAGGCGGCTGGCCAGACGCCTCCGCGCCGTCGATATTGATGAGACGCAGCACGCGCGAATGGTCGTCGTCGGCGATCCATACCTGATCGCCCGAGCCGACGGGCAGGAAATCATGAATCCCCACCGTGGTCCCGCTCGGCAGCGAGGCGATGGCACCGCTGGCATCCAGGTACTTGGCTACCGACAATGTCTTCAGCGGACTCGAGGTGGCGGTCAACGGGCTCTGGTACAACTGCAGATTGCCAGTGGCATCGTTGATCCAGATGCGTCCTTTGGCATCGCTCTTGACGATGTAGCTGTTGCCGCCGCCGAGCAAGTAGCTTGGATTGGACGGACCCCACACGCCGTCGGCCGGCGGCGCCAGCGCGCTACCTTGGGTGACGCTGTGGTAGTCGTTCCAGAAGTAGACGAAATAGCGGTCTGAGATGAGGAGTTGGTTGCCGACGGTGGTAACTCCAATGATGCCCATCAGAGAGTCCAATGCGGGTACTCCAAACCCCAGGGCCGCGACATCGCCGGCGGAATACTGCGCCGTCGTCTGGGTGGCGCCGAGTCGGTACAACCCGATCGTATGATCCCAGGCCTCTACTGAGAAGAGGTCGCCGGCCTGGCTGACATCGAGACCGCGGAACTGACCGGAGGTGACGGTCTTCAGCGCGGTCTGTGTACCAAGATCGAACAGCACGTGGGCGTACCAGCTGACCTGCACCCACAGGTGTCCACTCTGCGTCGGATCGAAGGCGATCTGTGTCAGCGATTGCGCCGCATAGTTCGGGTTTTGCGTGACGAAGCTGAGCAGTTGAGAAGTGCTCGTACCGGGTGGTTGTGGGGCTGTGAAGCTCCGCAAGTTGGTGCCGTCGGTGGTATAGACATTCCCCGAAGGGTCGAGGCGCACTGAGACGGGAGCCGACATGCCGGTCAATGTCACGTCGGCAGTCGTGGCAATCACCCCCGTCCCCGCATTCCGCGGAAAGCGCAAGACGCGCTGGTTGTTGCCGTCCCCGACCCACAGGTTGCCGGTCGTGTCGATGTCGACAGACGTGGGCTCGCACAGCGAGCTTGTCGTCGCGCTCAGGCCCTTGTTACAGGCGAGTCCGGCAAAGGTGTTCTGCCCCCACACTGCTACGGCAGATGTGCCGTTGTCGGGATTGAACGGGTCGCGGTACATCAGGACCCGGTTGTTCCATTGATCGGGTACGTACAGGTTGTGGCTTTGATCCACGGCGGCCTGGATATAGATGACCGTTTCCCCAACACTGATCTGGTCGGGCCTTACGAAGCACAGCGTGTCGGCGGTCGCCGCCTCCCGGTTCGGGATGATCTGATTCGTCGCATCACCATTGCAGGCACCGTAGTCAGTGTCGCTGGGCTGGCCGAGGATGAATTGCGGCGCGATCTGCCCGGGAGTCATTGTGCACGTGTCGCCGTCGCAGTCGGAGGCGATGGAACACGGCGCCTGCGAGACGGTGCAGTGTCCCAGCGCGGCCATCCCCAGGATGCGGTTGCGATTCCCGTCGATGATGAAGACGTGCGTCGGGTGCGAAGTGTTGCGATCGATGACCACCCCGCCGCCGTATTGGGCTCGGTATTGGTCGGTTTTCCACCAGGTGTTCTCCCCGAACCGCGGCCGCCCGAGCACGGCGTCGGCCCACAAGTCGCCGGCGACGCCGCGCACCACTTCGCTGGCGCTCTGGTAGTTGGCGATTTGCTGCGGCCCGATGACGTTGGAGATCAGATTGCCCCCGGACGTCTGCGCCGTCACGCGGTAGTAGTAGTCCGTGTTTGGATCGAGATGGTAGCTGGGACTGGTGCTGGCGGTGCTGCGCAGCTCAAAGCGCCGCGCATCGGTGAGCGGCCAGCCCGTATCGCCAAAGCCGGTGACCGTGGCCGCTAGCGTGTAGGCGACGTGATTGCTCGAGAGGCTCGCATTGGTGCCGCGCTCGACCAGATAGGTGGTCGTCGCCGGCACCGCGTCCCACGCCACGACGATCTCCATGCCGGTGTGATCGACATAGCGTAGGCCGAAGTCCGCTGCGGCAACGAGGCCGGGCCACAGGAACGCCGCGAGGAATACGATGATGGCGAGTGTGCATGTGCGCTCCTTCATCCGATCTGCCCCCATTTATCTCGTCGTTCACACAGGCAACGACAGGCAGTACCATATTCCCGAAGTCGAAACGAGCAACATTTTCAGACACACGCGCGTAGTAGCCCGTTGAAAGAGGGGCTGACGCGCCGGGCAGGGACGCCTGCGCCACCGGATTCCAGGCCGCTTCGAAAGCCAGTGGCACAGGCATCCCTGCCGGCGTGCATCTTTCAAAATGCGCTCAACGGCAGCTGAGCAGGCCGCCGCTGCGGAGCAACGTGCAGCGTGGCGGCGGTGCCCCATTGGGATTGAACAGTCGCTGCCCGCACTGCCCCGCTGCCCGTTGGGGTTCGGCCCCGAAGATGGCGATCAGCTGCACGGGCACTTCCGCCGGAAGTACCTGAAATGTCCCGTGGCCCTTGAGCGCGAAACTGTAGCGCCCGGGGGCGACGTTCGGCTGGTCGGAGATCACGACGCTGGTGATGCCGCCGGCGACCGTGGCCGTTGAGTCGCGAAACGTCCAGCGGGTGTGTCCGCTGTTGACCCGCCAGCCGGGTGTTCGCAGGTCGGGCGCCTGCCCGCCGGGAATGCTCCGGCTGAAGATGAGAGTACCGTGCGCATCGGTGAGGGCGAACGTGAAGCCGTTGGCTATCGGGTCAACGGCCGGGATCAGGGTGGTCAGCTGCACGCGGCCGCGCGCCCGCAGTTGCTCGTAGCCGATCGGGCTGCCGTTCTTGGAAATCGTCACATGGGTCAGGTCGATTCCCGCCGCCCCCACGCACAGTGGGGTGGGTGTCGCTGAGGGCGTCATGCTCGTCGGTGTCCGCGTTGGCGTCGGCGTCGGTGTTGGTGTTGCCGTCAGTGTCGGGGATGCCGTCAGTGTCGGGGTTGCCGTTATTGTTGGCGTTGGGGTTCGCGTCGGCGTCGGTGTCCGGGTGGCGGTTACGGACGGTGTCGGTGTTGACGGAACGATGGGACAGCAGACGACCCCAGCGACTCGCGCCGGCGCGTTCACCAAGGTGCCATTGTGTGGGTTGCCGCCGTAGTCCATCGCGCCGGCACCAATGGCTTCATCCAAGTGATACCCCGCCACCAGTCCGCTGTCGCTGCTCGCGCCGCACGTACCCAGGGTGTTGTTGTAGTGCGCCAGGATCGCGCTTGCGCTCTCCGCCACATTGTAGAACTGCACCTCGTCAATGAGGCCGGCGAAAAATGATGAGCGCGCCTGGGCGCCGCCGAACTCGACCGGCGCTGCCGAATCCACCAGCGAATCGGGGATCGGGCTAACGAAGACCGAGAATGGTATCGACACGCCATTCACATAGACCGTGAGCCTGTCGGTATCGGAGGCGCCCGACCCATCGTATACCAGCGCGAAGTGAAACCACTGGCCGATAGGCGCCGCATCGTCTGCCGTGACCGCCACCGACGTGAAGTTTGCAAAGTTGATGTTGAAGTGTTGGTCCCAGCGCTCCACGAAGAGCGTTTGGTTGTTCGGCCCGCCGTGCTTCGCCACGATGACCGACTGCACGGCCCGGTCCGTTCGTAGCCACATCTCGATAGTAAGTTGGGCGTGCAGGCCACTGGGGAAGGCTGCAAAGTCGGACACACTGACAACTTGCGAGGATGTTCCAGCGAAACTCAACGCCGTCTGGTTGCCGCCACAGGCAGTTGCCGTCGGTGTCGGCGTGAACGTCGATGTGGGTGTATCGGTGGAGGTGTTCGGCTGGGTGGCCGTTGCGGTTGGGTTCGGAGGCACTGTCGGCGCCGGAGGCGGCGTCGCCGTCGCTCCGGGGGCGGTCATGGTTGGGAGCGGTGTTACCGGAACGATGGGACAGCAGACAAGTCCACCAACCCGCGCGGGCGCGTTCACTAGCGCGCCAGTGTGTGCATTACCGCTGTAATCAATCGCACTGCTGCCACTCGCCTCGTCGAGGTGATACCCCGCCACCAGCCCGCTGTCGCTGTTGATGCCGCAGCTCCCCACGGCACTGTTGTAGTGCGCCACGATCGTGCTGGCGCTCTCCGCCACATTGTAGAACCGCACCTCGTCAATGCGACCGGTAAAAAATGACGTCCGCGCCTGGCTACCGCCGAACTCGACCGGCGCTGTCGAATCTACCAGTGAGGCGGGAATGGGCCCATCGAACACGGTGAACGGTATCGAGGTTCCATCTACATAGATTGTGAGCTTATCGGTATCGGTAGTACCGGCGCCGTTGTACACCAGGGCGAAATGAAACCACTGTCCGAGGGCTGCTGTATCGTCGGCAGTCACTGCCACCGAGGTGAAGTCCGCAAAGTTGACGTTGAAGTGTTGATCCTGTCTCTCCACAAAGAACGTTGAATTGTTGGCCCCTCCCGCGACCTTCGCGGCGATGACCGCCTGCACACTGGTGTCGGTGCGCAACCACATCTCGATCGTCAGTTGTGCATGCAACCCACTTGGAAAGGCCGCATAGTCAGGCACACTGACGAGCTGCGCGGTACTCCCCGTGAAGCTCAACGCCGTCTGGTTGCCGCCGCACGGCGTGGGCGTTGTCGTCCTGGTTGGCGTCGAGGTCGGTGTGCCTGTCAGGGTTGGCGTGCGCGTTGAGGTTGGCGTGCTCGTTGGGGTTGGCGTCCAGGTCGCCTGCGGCGTTGATGTCGAGGCGGGTGTTGGCGTTGGGGTAAACGTCACCCCCGCGGCAGCAAAGGCGCTGAAGGTGCCTTGTACACCAGCACGCGTTGCCAGTCGTAATCGCCCACGTAGAGGTTGCCGTCCGGATCGATGTACGACGCCGATGGGAACGACATCAGGTCCCCGAGCGCCAGCTGCGGTTGATAGCTCGTCTCCTTGTTCAGGTAGATCAGCGGGAAGCGCGGCCCGACGTACGGATTGGCCCCCCCTGCCACCATGAGGTGGTCGCCCCGGAACGTCGCAGCGCGCAGCTCGCACGCTGTTTCGGTCGACACGCATTCCACCTGGCCTGGAGCCGGCGTGAAGTTGGTGGGCACGCCGTTGCCGTACACACTGTCAGGGAGGACATCGAACAGCGTCTGGGAGGGGTTCTCCGGGATGGTGCCGGCATTCCAACGCAGGAGGCGCGTCAACCCGCCATCCTGTCCGCCAGTGGCGTTGTCCTGGAGAAACAGATCGCCTTCAGGATCGAGGGTCAGCTGCCCTTCGCTACAGAACGTATTGCGCGTAAAGCCCCAGTAACCCCCGCCTTGATTACACTGTGTGCCCGACCAGCTCGTCTGTCCGAGCACGACATCGACGTAGGGCGGCTGGCCAAATGCTTCCGCTCCGTCGACGTTGACCAGACGCACGACACGCGCATGGTTGTCGTCGACGATCCACACCCGGTCGCCCGAGCCCACGGGGAGGAAATCATTGATCGTTACGGTGGTCCCGTTGGGCAGCGCGGTGATGGCCCCGCCGGCGTCCTTGTACATCGTGACCGACAGCGTTCGCAGGGGCACTGAAGTTGCGGTCAGCGGGCTCTGAAACAGCCGCAGGTTGCCGGTCACGTCGTTGATCCAGATCCGCCCACCGGTGTCATTGCGGACGATATAGCTGTTGCCGCCGCCGAGGAGATAGTTCGGATCGGTCGGTCCCCACATGCCGTCGGCGGGTGGCGCCAGTGCCGAGCCCTGGGTAATGCTGTGATAGTCATTCCAGAAGTAAACGAAGTAGCGATCCGAGACCAGGAGCTGGTTGCCGGCGGTGGTGATGCCGATGATGGCCATCATGGAGTCCAGCGTCGGCACCCCGAAGCCCAGGAACGCCACGCCGCCGAGGGAGTACTGCGGCCACGTCTCTCCGACCCCGAGTCGGTACAGCCCGGCGTAGTGATCCCACGGGTCGACCGAGAAGAGATCGCCGTCCTGGCTGACGTCGAGGCCACGCAGCTGGCCTGAGTGCGCCCGCTGCAGCACCGTCTGCGTCGGCAGATCGATGAGCACATCGGAGAACCAGCTGATCTGCGCCCACAGGCGTCCAGGCTGCGTGGGGTCGAACGCAATCTGCGTGAGCCCGCGATAGTCCACATCTTGATTGATGAAGCTGAGCAGCTGCGAGCTATTGGTCCCCGGCGGCTGTGGCGTCGCGAACTTCCGCAGGCCGGTGCTATCGGTCACGTAAACGTTACCCTGCGGGTCGAGGCGAACCGAGATGGGCGAGGACACGCCGGTCAGCGCCAGGTCGGCGGTGGCCGCAATCACACCGCTGCCCGGATTGCGCGGGAAGCGCAGGACACGGTTGTTGTTGACATCCACGACCCAGAGATTGCCGGCAGCATCGATGTCGACCGAGCTGGTCCGACACAGCGAGCTCATGGTCGCGGAGCCGCCCTTGTTGCACAGCGTGCCGGCGAACGTGTCCTGACCCCAGACGGCCGCCGCCGCCGTACCGTTGGCTGGGTTGAACGGATCCTGGTACATCAGGACGCGATTGTTCCAATCATCCGGCACGTAGAGATTGTGCGCGTCATCCACGGCTGGTTGGAAGTTGCCGACCGTTTCGCCGACGCTGATTTGGTAGGGCCACAAGAAGCACAGCGTGCTGGCGCTTGCCGCCGTGGGATTCGGAACGATTTGTTGGGTTGCATCACCATTGCACGCGCCGTAGTCGGTGCCGCTGGGCTGGCCGAGGACGAATTGGGGGGCGACCTGTCCCGGCATCAGGGTGCAGGTGTCGCCGTCGCAGTCGGTGTCGATCGAGCAGAGGGCCTGCGAGACGGAGCAGCGACCCAACCCGGCCATTCCCAAAATCCGACTGTGGTTCTGGTCGACGATGA
>Ga0265332_10000118_pt1 | contig 67370 bp, 58 predicted proteins | sample 41926metaG_FD_202084 | JGI IMG/M metagenome (GOLD analysis project Ga0265332, IMG submission 202084) | Rhizosphere microbial communities from Carex aquatilis grown in University of Washington, Seatle, WA, United States - 4-19-26 metaG | ecosystem: Host-associated > Plants > Roots > Rhizosphere...
CCGAAGGCTTGGCCATGAGGCCGCGCATCCCGGCCAGCTGTCGGATCTGCTGCGCCGAGCCGCGCGCGCCCGAGTCCGCCATGATGTAGATCGGGTTGAACGACGGGCTGCGCCGCTTCTCCCCGGTCTCGTCGTTGACCAGCTCCTCCGAGCTGATCTCGCTCATCATCTCCTCGGCGATCTGCTCCGACACCTGCGCCCAGATGTCGACGACCTTGTTGTAGCGCTCGCCGTCGGTGATGAGACCCTCGGTGTACTGCTCCTCGATCTCGGAGGCGTCCTTCTGCGCGGCCTCGAGCAGCTCGCCCTTCCGCGCCGGGATCTGGAGATCGTCGACGCAGATCGAGATGCCGGCCTTCGTGGCGTAGGTGTACCCGAGGTGCCGCAGCTTGTCCGCCAGCAGGACCGTCTCCTTCTGGCCGCAGAGGCGGTAGCAGGCGTCGATGAGATCACCGAGCTGTTTCTTGCCGAGGACGCGGTTGACCAGCTTGAACGGCAGCTGACGGGGAACGATCTCGTACAGCAGCACGCGGCCAACGGTGCTGGCCACCATCTCGCCGTCGATGCGCACGCGCACGGCCGCCTGCAGGTCCAGCTCGCCGTGATCGTACGCCATGCGTACTTCCTCGGGAGACGAGAACACCCCGTGCATCTGGTCGAGGCGGATCTTCTCCTTGGCGTCCTTGTCCTTCGGCGCCGCCGCGCTCGACCGGAACTCGCCCTTGGCGAACATGCGCTCGCGCGTCATGTAGTAGAGGCCGAGCACGATGTCCTGCGACGGCAGGATGATGGGGCGGCCGTTCGCCGGGCTGAGGATGTTGTTCGTCGACATCATCAGGACGCGCGCTTCCATCTGCGCTTCGAGCGACAGGGGGACGTGCACGGCCATCTGATCGCCGTCGAAGTCGGCGTTGAACGCCGCGCACACCAGCGGGTGCAGCTGGATGGCCTTGCCCTCGATCAACAGCGGTTCGAAGGCCTGGATGCCCAACCGGTGCAGGGTCGGGGCGCGGTTCAGGAGGATCGGGTGCTCCTTGATGACCTCCTCCAGGATGTCCCACACCTCGGGGCGCTCCTTCTCCACCAGCTTCTTCGCGCTCTTGATGGTGGTGACGAGGCCGCGCTGCTCGAGCTTGTTGTAAATGAACGGCTTGAACAGCTCCAGCGCCATCTTCTTGGGCAGGCCGCACTGGTGCAGCTTCAGCTCGGGACCGACGACGATGACCGAGCGGCCCGAGTAGTCGACGCGCTTGCCGAGCAGGTTCTGACGGAACCGACCCTGCTTGCCCTTCAACATGTCGGACAGCGACTTGAGCGGGCGCTTGTTGGGCCCCGTGATGGTCTTGCCGCGGCGGCCGTTGTCGAACAGGGCGTCGACCGCCTCCTGCAGCATCCGCTTCTCGTTGCGGATGATGATCTCGGGGGCGTTCAGCTCCTGCAGGCGCTTCAGCCGGTTGTTCCGGTTGATGACGCGCCGGTAGAGATCGTTCAAGTCGGACGTGGCGAACCGGCCACCGTCGAGCGGCACCAGCGGGCGCAGGTCCGGCGGGATCACCGGCACCACCTCCAGCATCATCCACTCGGGCTTGTTGCCCGACTCACGGAACGCGTCGACGACCTTCAGGCGCTTCGACAGCTTCTTGCGCTTGGCCTCGCTGGTCGCCTCCTTCATCTCGGCGCGCAGCTGCTCGGACAGCGTGTGCACGTCGATCACCCGCAACAGGTCGCGGATCGCCTCGGCGCCCATGCCGGCGACGAAGGCCTCCTCGCCCATCTCCTCGACCGCCTTCGCGTATCGCTCCTCGGTGAGGAGCTCCCCGCGCTGCAGGCCCGTCTGCTTCGGGTCGACGACCACGTAGGCCTCGCAATAAAGGACCTTCTCCATGTCCTTCAGCGTGATGTCGAGCAGGTTGCCGATGCGCGACGGCAGCGACTTCAGGAACCAGATGTGCGCGACGGGAGTGGCCAGGTTGATGTGCCCGAGCCGCTCGCGACGCACCTTGGACTGGATGACCTCGACGCCGCACTTCTCGCACACGACGCCCCGGTGCTTCATGCGCTTGTACTTGCCGCAGTTGCACTCGTAGTCCTTGACAGGCCCGAAGATCTTCGCGCAGAACAGGCCGTCGCGCTCGGGCTTGAAGGTGCGGTAGTTGATGGTCTCCGGTTTCTTCACCTCGCCGTGCGACCACTCCCGGATCTTCTCCGGTGACGCCAGCGAGATCCGAATCGCCGAAAACGAAAGTGGATCTTTCGGCTTCTCGAAGAAATTGAAGATGTCCCTCATCGTGTTTTACCTGCTTCCTTGTGTCGGCCGGACCGCCCCGCGGCGGTCCCTACGCTGAATTCGTTGAAAAGGTTCGCCATCACTCCGCCGCAGGCACCCGCGCCGGCACCGGCGCGGCTGACGCGGCCGAGGCGCTGGCCTTCGCCGCCACCTCGCGCGCCATGAGCTCCAACGTCGACTCCTGCTTGCGGGGCGCGTTGGGGTCCTCGATGAGCTCCACGTTCAGGCACAGCGACTGGAGCTCCTTCAACAGAACGTTGAACGACTCGGGCAGGCCCGACTCCAGGACGTGCTCCCCCTTGACGATCGCCTCGTACATGCGGGTCCGGCCGATGACGTCGTCCGACTTCACCGTCAGGAACTCCTGCAGGCCGTAGGCGGCGCCGTACGCCTCCATCGCCCAGACCTCCATCTCGCCCAACCGCTGGCCGCCGAACTGGGCCTTGCCGCCGAGCGGCTGCTGCGTGACGAGCGAGTAAGGTCCGATCGACCGCGCGTGGATCTTGTCGTCGACCAGGTGGTGCAGCTTCAGCATGTACATGACGCCCACGGTGACGTCGTGGTCGAACGCGTCGCCGGTCTTGCCGTCGAACAGCGTGTGCTGCCCGTTGCTCGACTCCTCGGCCAGCGCCAGCAACGCCTTGATGTCGACCTCCTTGGCCCCGTCGAACACGGGGGTCGCGAGGTGCACGCCCTCGGCGCAGGTCATCCCGAAGCGCTTGAGGCCCTCCTCGTCCAGCGAGTCCAGCACCTTCTGGTGGTGCTCCTCGGTGAACACCTTCTTCAGCTTCGTGCGCAGGGCGTCCGCGGAGTAGTTCCGCTGGATCATCGCCTCGATCTGCTTGCCCACCGAGCGGGCGGCGCCGCCGAGGTGGGTCTCGAGGATCTGACCGACGTTCATGCGCGACGGCACGCCGAGCGGGTTGAGCACGATGTCGACGGGCGTCCCGTCCTCGAGGTAGGGCATGTCCTCCTCGGGCAGCACGCGCGACACGACGCCCTTGTTTCCGTGGCGTCCGGCCATCTTGTCGCCGACCGACATCTTGCGCTTGATGGCCACGTAGACCTTGACCATCTTGATGACGCCCGGAGGCAGCTCGTCCCCCTTGGTCAGCTTGCCGATCTTGTCGCGGTAGACGGCCTCGATGACCTGGATGTCCTCCTGCAGCTTGGCGTTGATCTGCTCGACCGCTTCCTCGGTCTTGCCGTTCCCGCCCTCGACCTGCACCGCCGGCCAGTAGCGCGCCGGGATCTCGTCGAGCGTCGGGTTGTCGATCTTCTGCCCCTTGGCCACCAGGACCTTGCCCTTGTCGTCCACCAGGCGCACCGCGGTGGTCTTTCCCAGCAGCAGCTTCCGCATGCGCGCGTGGTACGACTCCGATACGATCTTCACCTCGTCGCGCTGATCGGCGAGCAGCTTCTCCTTCTCGGCGTCCTCGATGTCCTTCGACCGCTCGTCCTTCTCCGTGCCCTTGCGCGAGAACACGCGGGCGCTGATGACGATGCCCTGCACGCCTGGCGGCACGCGCAGTGAGCTGTCGCGGACGTCGCCGGCCTTCTCGCCGAAGATCGCGCGCAGCAGCTTCTCCTCGGGGGAGAGCTGCGTCTCGCCCTTGGGCGTGATCTTGCCGACGAGGATGTCGCCGGGCTTGACCTCGGCGCCGATGCGCACGATGCCCGCCTCGTCGAGATCCTTCAGCGCCTCCTCACCGACGTTGGGAATGTCGCAGGTGATCTCTTCCTTGCCGAGCTTCGTGTCGCGCGCGACGCACTCGAACTCCTCGATGTGAATCGAGGTGAAGTAGTCGTTCTTCGTCAGCCGCTCGGACACGAGGATGGAGTCCTCGAAGTTGTAGCCACCCCAGGGCATGAACGCGACCAGGATGTTCTCGCCGAGCGCCAGCTCGCCGCGCTCGGTGGCGGGACCATCGGCGATGACGTCGCCCACCCTCACCCGATCACCACGCTCGATGATGGGCTTCTGGTTGAAGCAGGTGTTCTGGTTCGACCGCTGGAACTTGGTCAGGTTGTAGATGTCCGGCTTGGCGGCCATCGCGTCCGACTCGTCCTCGCTGATGGGACGCACCACGATGCGGGCGGCGTCGACCGACTCGACGATACCCTCGCGCTTCGCCACCACCGTGACGCCCGAGTCGCGGGCCACGATGCCCTCGATGCCGGTGCCGATCAGCGGCGAATGGGTGCGGATGAGCGGCACCGCCTGCCGCTGCATGTTCGAGCCCATGAGCGCGCGGTTCGCGTCGTCGTTCTCGAGGAACGGGATCAGCGACGCGGCCACGGACACCAACTGGTTCGGAGACACGTCCATCAACGTGACCTCCTCCGGCTTCGTCATCACGAACTCGCCGTTGTGACGGCAGGAGATCAGCTCGTCGAGGAACTTGCCCTTCTTGTCGAGCAGGGTGTTCGACTGCGCGATGTAGTGCCCCTCCTCCTGCAACGCCGAGTAGAACTCGACGGCGTCGCTGGCGCGGCCTTCCGCGACCTTCCGGTAGGGCGTCTCGATGAAGCCGAACTCGTTCACGCGAGCGTACGTCGACAACGACGCGATGAGGCCGATGTTCGGCCCCTCCGGCGTCTCGATGGGGCAGATGCGTCCGTAGTGCGTCGTGTGCACGTCGCGCACCTCGAAGCCCGCGCGCTCGCGGGTGAGGCCGCCGGGCCCGAGCGCCGACAGGCGGCGCTTGTGCGTGACCTCGGACAGCGGGTTCGTCTGATCCATGAACTGCGAGAGCTGCGACGACCCGAAGTACTCCTTCACCACGGCCGACACGGGCTTCGCGTTGATCAGGTCGTGCGGCATCAGCGTCTCGATCTCCTGAGACATGCTCATGCGCTCCTTGATGGCGCGCTCCATGCGGACCAGCCCGATGCGGTACTGATTCTCCATCAGCTCGCCGACGGCGCGGACGCGCCGATTACCGAGGTGATCGATGTCGTCGATCGAGCCCTTGCCGTTCTTCAGGTCGATCAGGTAGCGGACAGTCTCGAGGATGTCGCGCTTGGTGAGGACCACCGTGTCGAGGGCCTCGTCCAGCTTGAACTTGTAGTTCAGCTTCAACCTACCGACCTTGGACAGGTCGTAGCGCTCGGGGTTGAAGAACAAATTGTTGAACAGGTTCTGGGCGGTCTCCAGCGTCGGCGGATCGCCGGGGCGCAGGCGGCGGTAGATCTCCAGGATGGCCTCGTCGGACGACTGCAGCTTGTCGGCGATCAAGGTGTCCCGCAGGTACGACCCGACGTTCAGGTTGTCGATGAACAGGATCTTGAACTGGGCGATGCCGTGATCGCGGAGCTCGTCGAGCTTCGACTCGGAGATCTCCTCGTTGCACTGCAGGATGACCTCGCCGGTCTGCTCGTCGATGACGTCGGTGGCGGCGACCTTGCCGACGAGATCCGACACCTCGATGGCCAGGCGATCGATCTTCGAGTCCTGCAGCTTCTTGATCGCGAGCTTGGTGAACTTGCGGTTCTTCTTGACCAGGATCTCGCGCGTCTCCGGGTGGCGAATGTCGCGGCTGGCGCGCTGGCCGGGCAGCAGATCGTACTCCACCGACTTCGCGTACTTCTTCCCCGCCTCGAGGAACACGACCTCGGTGTCGTAGTAGTAGTTCAGCAGCTCTTCCGTCGAGTAGGCGAGCGCGCGCAGCAGCACCGTCGCGTGCAGCTTGCGGCGCCGGTCGATGCGAACGTAGAGGAGATCCTTGGGATCGAACTCGAAGTCCAGCCACGAGCCGCGGTAGGGAATGATGCGGGCGCTGTACAGCAGCTTGCCCGAGGAATGGGTCTTGCCCTTGTCGTGATCGTAGAAGACGCCGGGGCTGCGGTGCAGCTGGCTCACCACGACGCGCTCGGTGCCGTTGATGATGAAGGTGCCGTTCTCGGTCATGAGCGGGATCTCGCCGAAGAAGACCTCCTGCTCCTTGACGTCGCGGATCGACTGCGAGCCGGTCTCCTCGTTGGTGTCCCAGACGACCAGACGAACGACGACCTTGATCGGCGCCGCGAACGTCATGCCGCGCTGGCGGCACTCGTCCACGTCGTACTTGGGTTTGTCGAGCGTGTATGAGACGAATTCCAGTGATGACGTCTCGGAGAAGTCCTTGATGGGAAAGACGCTCTTGAAGACGCCCTGCAGACCAACGTCTTCCCGCTTGTCGAGCGGGACGTCCTTCTGCAGGAACTTCTCGTAGCTCTGCTTCTGAATGTCGATCAAGTTCGGGATGTCGATAATCTTCCCGATCTTGGCGAAGCTTTTCCGAGCTCGAAAATTATTCTGAATCACAGGCACCATCGAATCTCCTTCACGACGACTGCAGCTTCAAATCTCGACCACCGCCGGAAAAGCATTTTCCCAACGATGGAACAGCCCAACGCCGCGACGCTCCCTGTTCCAGGAAGCGCCCGGCAAAGGACCTTTCTCCGAATGTACGTGCGAATGTGATGGTGAAGTTCTTTACTTGACGTCGACCTTCGCTCCCGCCTCGGTCAGCTTCTTCTTGATGGTCTCCGCGTCGGCCTTCGAAACACCCTCTTTGACGCTCTTGGGGGCGCCGTCGACCAGATCCTTGGCTTCCTTCAAGCCCAGGTTGGTGACCTCGCGAACCGCCTTGATGACGCCGATCTTGTTGGCGCCCGCGTCGGTGAGGACCACCGTGAACTCGGTCTGTTCCGCCGCCGGAGCTGCGGCCGCGGCCGCAGGAGCCGCCGCGCCGGCCACCGCGACGGGAGCCGCCTTGACGCCCCACTTGTCCTCCAGCTCCTTGGTCAAGGAGGAGAGGTCCAGCACGGACATCTTGGAGAGAAAATCGACTACCTGTTCCTTCGTCACATCGGCCATTTCAATGCTCCCTTTTGAGATCTACGTATCGATTCGGTGAAAAGACTTTTGGTTACTGGAAACGTCAAACGCCGCCCGAGCTCGCGCCCGCGCGGACCTGCTCATGACTCCCCGGACCCCTTGACGGCATCTTCGCGGGCCGAGAGCAGATAGACGAAGTTCTGCGGCGCGGCGTTCAGCAAACGGAGGAAGTTCTGAGGCACCGCCTGCAAGGTTGCAAGGAAAGTTGCACGGAGCTCGTCCTTGCCCGGCAGATTCGACAGCGCCTCGACCCCCTTCAGGTCCAGCGCCTTGCCATCCACGAAGCCGCCCTTGATGACGAACTTCTCTTGCGCCTTGGCTATCTTCGTGGCGACCTTCGCCGGCGTGGCCGGGTCCTCGAAGGAGTACGCGATGGCCGTCGGGCCCGCCAGCAGGGAGGCGATCCCCTCCATTGGCGTCCCCTTGACGGCCAAGCCGAGGAGGGTGTTCTTGACGACCTGGTAACGGCAACCCGCGGCGCGGAACTCGCGGCGCAGGTTGCTGTCCACGTTGACCGTCAGGCCACGAAAGTCCGCGAGAACCAGGCTGGCGGCCTTGGCCAGATCGGCCTTGAGGGCGCCAATGGATTCTTCTTTTTGTGTTCTTTCCATGTCTTTCGCCTGCTTCCGTTACCTATTTGGTCTCGTAGTCGGCCACCAAGGGCAGGGTGTCGACCCTGATCCCGGGGCCCATGGTCGTCGACAGCGTCACCGATCGCATGTACGTGCCCTTGGCGGACGCGGGCTTCGCGCGCAAGAGCGTGTCCACCATCGTCTGCGCGTTCTCCTTCAGCTTTTCGGGGCCAAACGACGCCTTGCCGATGCGGGCATGGACGATTCCCGCCTTTTCGACCCGGAACTCCACGCGGCCCGCCTTCAGCTCACGGACGGCCTTGGCCACGTCGGTCGTGACCGTGCCCACCTTCGGGTTCGGCATCAGGCCCTTGGGCCCGAGCACCCGCCCGAGGCGTCCGACGAGCCCCATCATGTCGGGGGTGGCAACCATCGAGTCGAAGTCGGTCCAGTTCTCCTTCTGGATCCGCTCGACGAGGTCCTCGGCGCCAACGAAATCGGCACCCGCCGCCCTCGCCTCGTTGGCCTTGTCGCCCTTGGCCACCACGGCGACCCGCTGGCTCTTGCCGGTTCCGTGCGGCAGCACGATGGCGCCGCGGACCATCTGGTCGGCGTGCTTGGGATCGACGCCCAACCGCACGGCGATGTCGACGCTCTCGTCGAACTTCGCCACCTTGGTCTGCGGCAACAGCTTGCAGGCCTCCTCCAGCGAATACTTCTTTGCCCGATCGACTTTCGCCGCCGAGCTACGGTACTTCTTGCCTTCCGACATTTTTCTTGTTCCTTTTCGGCCTGTTGGGCCTACCACCGTGGCTCAGCTGGGCGAGCCACACTCCCGTCAGTCGACGACTTCGATGCCGAGCGATTTCGCCGTTCCGGCTACCGTTCGCATCGCAGCTTCCAGGTCGGTGGTGTTCAGGTCTGGAAGTTTGACCGTCGCAATCTCGCGCAACTGCTTTTTCGTAATCTTGCCAACTTTGACCTTGTTCGGTTCCTTCGAGCCCGAGCCGGGTTTCTTCGCGGTCGCGAGGCTCGCGGCCTTCTTGATCAACACCGCCGCGGGGGGCGTCTTCGTGATGAAGGTGAACGAGCGGTCGGAGAACACGGTGATCTCGACCGGGATGATCAGGTCATCCTTGACCTTGTCCTGGGTCCGGGCGTTGAACTGCTTGCAGAACTCCATGATGTTGACGCCGTGCTGGCCCAACGCGGGCCCGATGGGCGGCGACGGGTTGGCTTTGCCCGCCGGGACCTGGAGTTTGATGAACCCTGTGACTTTCTTCATTTGCTTTCCTTACGAACGACGGGCCAAGACCAACTGGCGAAAGAGCTGATTGGATTCCGGCTGAGGGGTCGCCGGTTACGACTTCTCGACCTGCGCGAAGTCGAGCTCGACCGGGGTCGCCCGGCCGAAGATTGAGACATTCACCCGGACCTTTTGCTTCTCCGGCTTCACCTCGACCACCGTGCCCGTGAAGTTCGCGAACGGGCCGTCGATCACCCGAACCGTCTCCGTCTCCTCGAAGGAGATGCGCGGCTTCGGTCGGGAGGCTCCCTCGGTCATCGCGACGTGGAGGTTCTTGATCTCCGTCTCCTTGACCGGCTGCGGGTTCGTGCCCCCCAGGAAGCCCGTGATCTTGGGCGTGTTCTTGACGAGGTGAAAGGACTCCTGATCCAGGTCCATCTGGACGAAGATGTAGCCAGGGAAGAACTTTCGCGTCGTCGAGCGCTTCTGACCCTTCACCAGCTCCACCACGGTGTCGGTCGGGATCAAGACGTCACCGAACTTCGCCTGCAGGTTGTGCTGACGCACGCGATCCTGGAGGGAAAGCTTCGCTTTGTTCTCGTGCCCCGAGTAGGTGTGCACGACGTACCACTTCATCGCCATCAGTTGGTCCCGTCCGTCTCAGCGCAAAAACCAGTTGGTGAAAAAGGCCCAGATCGCGTCGAAACCGCTCAAGATAATCGCCGATATCGACACCGTGACCAGAACGACAATCGTCGCCGCCGAGGTCTCCTTTCGGGTTGGCCACGAGACCTTCTCGAGCTCGCGCGTGATGTCGTGAATCGTCGCGAACACGCGCTCGTTCCGGTACGCGATGAAGGCCGCGAGGGCGGCGCCCACCACCGCGAAGCCATTGACCATGAGGTCGTTCGGCTTTGCGAAGTAGCTCCAGACCCAATCGGTCGCGCGCGCGAGCACGAAGGCCGCAAGCAGCCCCGCCAGTGCGAACGTCAAATGAATGAACTTGTTTGCGCCCATGTCTTCCGATCCGATGCAGGGCAGGAGGGACTCGAACCCCCAACCCGCGGATTTGGAGTCCGCTGCTCTACCATTAGAGCTACTGCCCTAGGTGGTTTCCGTTATTTCGTTTCCTTGTGATTCGTATGCTTCCGGCAACGGGAGCAAAACTTCGAGAGCTCCAACTTCTCGGCGTTCGCGCGCTTGTTCTTCGTCGTGGAGTAGTTCCGCTCCCGACAAACGGTGCATTCGAGAGTGATGATGACCCGCGTGGCTGCCATGACTTACCTTCCAGTGCCTGTTGATCGGACGTTCTACGAATGAAGCCCCTCTCCCGCGAGCGGGAGGGGGGTCGGGTGGGGGCGGGGCTATTCCAGGATCTTCGTCACGACACCGGCGCCGACGGTCTTGCCGCCCTCGCGGATGGCGAAGCGCAGTCCCTCTTCGCAGGCGATCGGCGTGATGAGCTCGATCTCCAGGTTCACGTTGTCCCCCGGCATCACCATCTCCGCCCCCTCCGGCAACGTCACCAGCCCCGTCACGTCCGTCGTCCGGAAGTAGAACTGGGGACGGTATCCCTTGAAGAACGGCGTGTGCCGTCCTCCCTCTTCCTTCTTCAAAATGTAGATCTCCCCGCGGAACTTCTTGTGCGGCGTGATGCTCCCCGGCTTCGCAAGCACCTGCCCGCGCTCGATCTCTTCCCGCTTCGTCCCGCGCAGCAGCGCCCCGACGTTGTCCCCGGCGCGCCCCTCGTCCAGCAGCTTCCGGAACATCTCGATCCCCGTCACCGTCGTCTTCACGGTGTCACGGTACCCGACGATCTCGATCTCCTCTCCGACCTTCACCACCCCGCGCTCCACGCGCCCCGTCACCACCGTCCCACGGCCAGAGATCGTGAACACGTCCTCGACAGGCATCAGGAACGGCTTCTCGATCTCGCGCTTCGGCTCGGGGATGAAGCTGTCGCAAGCATCCAGCAGCTTCATGATCGACGGCTCCCCGATCTCCGATGGGTCGCCCTCCAGCGCCTTCAGCGCGCTCCCGCGGATGATCGGCGTCGTGTCCCCCGGGTACTGGTACTTCGACAGCAGCTCGCGCAGCTCCAGCTCCACCAGGTCCAGCAGCTCCGCGTCCTCCTTCGCGATCATGTCCACCTTGTTCAGGTACACCACAATCGCCGGCACCCCCACCTGACGCCCCAGCAGGATGTGCTCCCGAGTCTGCGGCATCGGCCCGTCAGGCGCCGACACCACCAGGATCGCGCCGTCCATCTGCGCCGCTCCCGTGATCATGTTCTTGATGTAGTCCGCGTGGCCTGGGCAGTCCACGTGCGCGTAGTGTCGGTTGTTCGTCTCGTACTCCACGTGCGCGATCGCGATCGTGATCCCGCGCTCACGCTCCTCCGGCGCCTTGTCGATCTGGTCGTACGCCAGGAACTTCGCGAAGTTCTTCTTCGCCAGCACCTTCGTGATCGCCGCCGTCAGCGTCGTCTTCCCGTGGTCGACGTGGCCGATCGTCCCGATGTTCAGGTGCGGCTTGTTTCGGATGAATTTCTCTTTCGCCATCTTCCTATCCGTCCCTTTGCCCCTTGCGGGGAAGTTGAGCGTTTCGGTGCGTTCCCGACCCTGATTTTCTTTCGCGTTCCGTTCGAGCCCACGACCCGGATTGAACGGGTGACCTCGTCCTTACCAAGGACGCGCTCTGCCAACTGAGCTACGTGGGCGATCTCTTCCTTTGGTCGTTGGCTGCTGTTTCGTCGTCTGCCAGTCTCGGAGCGGGAGACGGGTCTCGAACCCGCGACAACCAGCTTGGAAGGCTGGAGCTCTACCAACTGAGCTACTCCCGCAAATTTGCTGTTCTCCTTTGGAAAAGATATCTGGTCATGTTGATGTCTGAAGCTGAAGGCGCTCGCTTGTGGAGGGGGAAGGATTCGAACCTTCGAAGCCAGTGGCGACAGATTTACAGTCTGTTCCCTTTGACCGCTCGGGAACCCCTCCGAGCTGAAACACCCGATCCGTGAAGACCAAGCGATTCGTGCTGTCTTGCCTGTCGTTTCTGTCTTTTTGATCGGGCCGGGATTGGCTGTCGGGTAGGGCTCTTGTTGCTCTTGCTTTCGCTTTTGCTTTCGCCTTCCAGCCAGCGAGCTGGCGATGGGAATCGAACCCGCAACCTGCTGATTACAAATCAGCTGCTCTACCATTGAGCTACGCCAGCACCGATTCTGATTCGTCCGCGCTCCCCCTTTTTAAGCTGATTTCGTGTGATTCTCGTTAGTTCGACTACCTGCGGGTGTCGGCATACCTTCCCCCGGCACGCGCAGAGCGCGGATGTATATTTCGAAGGCGGCCCCGTGTCAAGTGCAACAGCGTGGCGGCGGCAAGGGCGTCCCTACGTGCCAGGGCGGACAGGACGCGGCGGACCCCGGGCGGTCAGGGAAACCCTGGATATCGCGTGGCGTTAGAGGATCTGACGGCTGGGACCGGTGCCGGGGGTGGGCTTCTCGGGCCTGCGGTCGGAAGGCTCGCCATCATTAGAATTGGGCGCCTCCCGGGAATCCGGAGTCTCCCGAGCAGCGTCCTCGCTCCCCCCCCGCTGGGGCGTCGCGGGAACGGGCGGCAGCACCGTCGGGGCAAGATGAGGCCCGCCCAGACTCGACGACTCGGGGGGTTGAAAATCGGCTTTGTAGCTCGGGTCGAGCAGCTGCTGGATCTTCGCGTACGCGAGCTTCGACTTGTCCCTCCACTCGCCCCGGACGCCGAGTCGCTCCATCATCTTGAGGTTCTCGTCGTACCAGCGCATCGACTTTTCGAGCAACACCCGGATCTTCTTTCTCAGCTCTTCGTAGTACACCTCTCGCCTGTCGGCGGCGCGCGGGTTCAGGAGCTCCGGCGGAACGGGCGCGTGGATGAACGAGTCGTAGAGCTCCTCGTAGAGCGCGCCGACCTGGAACCCGGACGCGGCCGCCCACTCGGCGTTCCCCAGCTTCATCGCATCGATGTACTGCCGCTGGGACAGCAACAGGAGCCGCGCCTTTTCGTCGAGGTCAGCGCTCATCTGCCGTTCTGGTAGCCGGAGCGACACCGCGCGGAAGCGCTCGTGCGAGATCTCGCCGATGTGGTACAGGGCCAAGGCGAGGAAGAAGTCGGTCTCGAGGCGCTCCTCCTTCTCGATTTGATGAAAAAAGGCTACGGCCGAACGGAAGGTTCGCTCGGCGGTGTCGAGGTCGTGAACCTGAAACTGCGCGTACCCGCGCCGGCCGAGCGCCTCCAGGCGATCGTCCGCCGTCAGATCCCGGCGATCCAACACCCGCGCCAGCACCTCCGCCGACGCCGGCCAGTTGCCCATCTCGGCGTAGGTGGCCCCGAGCTGAAAGAGCCCGTCCTTCGCGTCACTCGAATCGCCGTACCCGTCCACCAGCGCCTTGAAGCGAGCGACCGCCCCCGGCCAATCCTTCTTGCCCTGACAGGCGAGGCCCATGTTGTACATCGCCGCGCGCGTGTAACGCCCGTCCTCGAACTCCTTCAGGAGGCGATCATAGGCGGCAATGGCGTCGTCGAACCGCTTCTCGCCGAGCGCCTTGCCCCCCTGCTCGAAGAGGTCCGCCGCGTCGAAGCTCTCTATGTGGACCCCGTCGGGCCCCTTGACCGCGGTTATCTTGATGGGCTCCATCTCCAGTTCGGTCACCGGTGCCCCGGGGGCGGTTCCCGGCGTGACCGGGCCGGTGGCCGCGCGGTGCGCGCAGCCGACGAGCGCCACCCAGACGAACAGGCAACCTTGCAGAACCCGACCGGGCATCGTGCGCGGCGATGACGAGGCCGAAACATCGTGGGGCATGGGCATGGAGGCTCCTTGATTCTGAACGACAACGCTTCCAGCGCCAGGTTCCCAATTGCGGCGCGGGCCCAAATATCGGAGGGTATCGGGGATGAATCTACCGGTCGAAATCATCTCGGCTCCCGCGATAGCGACCCGCATCCGGGAGCTTGCGCACGACGTGGACGCTCGCTTGCCGCCCGGACCGATCACCGTCATCGGCGTGTTGCGAGGCGCTTTCATCTTCATGGCCGACCTCGTGCGGGCGATCCCCCGCCCCGTGACGTGCGACTTCTTGGCCGTTCGGAGCTACGGCGACGCCACCGTGTCTTCGGGGGTGGTCGAGATAACCCGCGACATCGCGACGCCCATCGCCGACCGGCATGTCTTGCTGGTCGAAGACATCGTCGACACCGGCCTGACGCTGAAGTACTTGCTCGATTTTCTATCGGCCCGCGGTCCGGCCAGCCTGCACACGTGCGCGCTCCTTTCCAAACCCTCGCGGCGGCGCATCGAGGTCCCCGTGGACTTCACCGGGTTCGAGGTCCCCGACGAATTCGTCGTGGGCTATGGGCTCGACGCCGGGCAGCTCTACCGGAACCTGCCGTTCATCGGGGTCATCACGACCTGACGCGCCTTCGGCGCTCGTCCCCGTCCCCAAAGATCCTTGCGGGAGGGCCACGCCGAGCCACGCCCCCGCGGAGCGCAATCGCGCGGGCCTGAACCCCGAGCGAGCCGCGCCGTTCGAGCCCGCGCGAAACCGGGGCAATCGTCCGACAGAACCGGCTTCAGCGCACGTAACCAGCTGCCGCGCGGCTTGGAGCCCAGCGTTCGAATCGCGGCAACCGCCGCTTGGCGGCGGTCGGCGGGCGCGTGGCTCGGCGTGGCCTTCCCGCGGGGAACTCTTCGGTGGTCACTTGCTTCCGGGGCGCTGCACCTAGCAACTAGCAGCCGCAGCCGCTATTTCTTCTTGCTCGCGATGACGGCCTGGACCCGCTGCCGAACGTTGTTGTACCGGTTCAGAAACTCGAGGTGGTTCTGGCGGAAGATCTGCAGATAGCGGCGTTCTTTCAGTTTTTGGCGGATGCCTTCTCGAACCTCGGCGAGAGGGCCGACGAGTTGCTCGGGCCCGGTATATCCCGACAGCAAGAGCAGGGGCCGGCTGCCCTCGACCAGGGTCACCTCGCCGGGCGCGCCAGGGCGGTCGAGCTGGTAGACGATTGCGACTGAGTCCGGCGAGAGCTTCTTCGCGTTGCCGGTCACCATGCGCGCGGGCAGGTCAGGCAAGGGATCCTTCACGAGGACGATCTCGGGCCGAAACTCCGCCGCGAAGTCCAGGCCCTCACCCCCCGTGAGCGCCGCGGTGATTCGCCATCCCTTGGCCTCCGGGAACAGCGGCCCGAACGCCCGGGCGACGGCCGGATCGTCGTCGACCAGCAGGATCGAGCAGGCGTCGTCGTCCGAGGCCCGCGCGCTGGTCCTTCCCAGCAGGCGATCCTCGAGGTCCACGTTCTGACGGGCCATGTCGCGCATCCGCCGCAGAAACCCCTCGTGGAGCTCGAGCACCTCCTCCAGCAGCGTGTTGCGGTCGCTGGTCGCGAGCAGGTCGTTTGCCGCCGCGACGACGCGCTCCTTGAGGTAGGGGATGGAGTCCGGTTCCTTCAGCACCACGTCCGTCGCCCCGCCACGGAATCCGGCGACCCCCACGTCGAAGGCCTTGCGTGCCGTCATCAGCAGAATCGTCGTCAAGGGGGACTTGTCGCGCGCGAAGCGGAGCAGCTCCAGGCCCGCACCCGACGTGGGGGTGTCGATGTCGAACAGCGCCACCGCGAAGAACTTGTTGATCAGCAGGTCCTGCGCGCGAATGGGATCGGCGGTCCCCGTCACGACCAGGCCCAGCTTTCCCAGCACCGCCTCGAGCCCACGCGTGACCTTCTCATCCTTGTCTACGACGAGCACCTCCTGGCCCGATGCGAACTGAAGCGACGAATTGGTCACGCGGACAGGCTAGTACCACGCACGGGTGCTTGCCAACACGCCAGGTTCTGGCCGGAGGCGCGTGATATCGTGCCGTCAGTCTCGTGAGCTTCATCCTCGACCGTGTGCTCGCCGCAGCCCGAAAGCTCGGGGCCTCGGACGTACATCTGAAGGTCGGGCTCCCCCCCGTCTTCCGTATCAAGGGCGAGCTGCGCACGGTCCGCGACGTCCCCCCGATGTCGCCCGAGACCATGCGGGCGTTCGCGCTCAGCGTGATGAACGAGCACCAGCGGGAGATCTTCGAGACCCAGTGGGACGTGGACCTCGCCTACGCCGCGCCTGGTGGCGGCCGCTACCGGGTGAATGTCTTCCAGCAGCGCGGGCAGATTGGCCTCGCCCTGCGGGTGATCCCCCCCGACGTCCCGCCGTTCGACAAGCTCAACCTGCCCAAGGCGGTCCTCGACCTGACCGAGAGTGAGCGCGGCCTCGTGCTGGTCACGGGCATCACCGGCGCGGGCAAGTCCACCACGTTGGCCGCCATGGTCGACGCCATCAACACGCGGCGGGCGTGCCACATCGTGACCATCGAGGATCCGATCGAGTTCGCGTTTCGGGATCGGCGCAGCGTCGTCAACCAACGCGAGATCGGCTTCGACACGCTCACCTTCGCCCGCGCACTCCGCGCGGCCCTCCGACAGGATCCCGACGTCATCATGGTGGGCGAGATCCGCGACGTGGAGACGATGGAGATCGCGCTGCAGGCGGCCGAGACCGGTCACCTGGTGCTGTCGACCCTGCACACCGCCGACGCCGCCGACACAGTGAACAGGATCGTCTCGCTGTTCGCCCCCCATCAGCAGCAGCAGGCCCGCATCCAGCTCGCCAACGTCCTGAACGGCATCGTGTCGCAGCGCCTGCTGGCGCGGGCCGACGGCAAGGGGATGATCCCCGCCGCGGAGGTCCTGATCAACACGCCGCGCATGCGCGAGCTGCTGGTGGACGCGAAGCGAGGCGGCGAGATCCTCTCCGCGATCGAGAGCGGCGGCCAACCCTACGGGATGACCAGCTTCGACCAGTCCCTGAAGGAGCTCGTCGATCGCAACCTCGTGACCTACGAGGAGGCCCTGTCGCAGGCGACCCGGCGCGAGGATCTGGCGTTGCACCACCGGGGCGTGCGGCGCGGTGACGAGGCGGTCGGGACGCCGGCCGCCCCGAACACCCGGCCGTCACCGCAGCCGCCAGGCCAGGCGTCGAGCGCCCCAGACGAGCTCGAGGTCGAGGACGGCATAGCCGACGTGGAGCTGTCGCTGGAGCGGTTCAAGCCCTAGCCAGCGCAGAGTCGACCCGGACGGTTTCGGGAGCTCCGGCGCGACACGCTCCTGTACTGCTGCTAGTCTCTTTCGCCCCATGTCGTCGCCGCTCTCTCCCGCCGTTCGCCGCCAGTTCCTCGATTTCTTTCGCTCTCGCGGGCACGAAGAGGTCAGTAGCTCGTCCCTGGTTCCTTCCAACGACCCGACGTTGCTGTTCACCAATGCCGGCATGGTCCAGTTCAAGGACGTCTTCACCGGACAGGCCCGACGCGCGGAGAGACGCGCGACCTCGTCACAGAAGTGCGTCCGCGCTGGCGGCAAGCACAATGATCTCGAGAACGTCGGCCGCACGGCCCGGCACCACACGTTCTTCGAGATGCTCGGGAACTTCTCGTTCGGCGATTATTTCAAGGAGGACGCGATCGTGTTCGCGTTCGAGCTCCTCACCCGCGACTACGGCATCGATCGCAGCCGCCTCATCTACACCGTGCACGACTCGGACGACGAGGCGTACGGGCTGTGGAGGCGCGTCGCCGGCGTGGACGACAGCCGCGTGGTGCGGCTCGGCGACAAGGACAACTTCTGGGCCATGGGCGAAACAGGCCCCTGCGGTCCGTGCAGCGAGATCCACTATTTTCAGGGCGACGACATCCCATGCGCCGAGGCGGCGGCCGGGCGGACCTGCCAGGGGCCAGCCTGTGACTGTGACCGCTGGGTCGAGATCTGGAACCTGGTGTTCATGCAGTTCGAGCAGCTCCCCGGGCGCGAGCGCCGGCCGCTGCCGAAGCCCTCGGTCGACACGGGGATGGGGCTCGAGCGCCTGTGCGCCGTACTGCAAGGTGTCCGCTCGAACTACGAGACCGATCTGCTGCGCCCGCTGGTCGACCGGGCCAGCGGGCTTTCGGGCAAGCGCTTCGATGCGGCTGACTATGGCGGGAGCTCCGCTTCGTTGCGCGCCATCGCCGATCACGCGCGCGCGACCGCCTTCCTCATCGCGGACGGCGTGTTCCCCGAGAAGACCGGGCGCGAGTACGTCCTGCGCCGCATCATGCGCCGGGCGGTCTATCACGGCTGGTTGCTCGGCATCCGTGAGCCGTTCCTCGCCGGGTTGACCGGTGACGTGATCGAGTTGATGGGGGTCACCTATCCCGAGCTGCGCGAGCGCCGGGGGACCATCGTCGAGGTCACGGATCAGGAGGAGCGACGATTCAGGGAGACCTTGGATCGCGGGGTGCGCATCCTCGACGAGTCCATGCGACCGTCGGACGCCGCGAAGGTGGGCGGGGACCTGGCCTTCAAGCTCTACGACACCTTTGGGTTTCCGCTCGACCTGACCCGGGTGATCGCGGCGGGGCGGGGATGGGAGGTCGACGAGGCGGGCTTCGAGCGCGAGATGGCCGCGCAGCGCGCCCGCAGCGAGTTCCATGGCTCGGGTGAGGTCGCGGTGGAAGGGGTGTTCCAGAAGATCGCGGAGCGCGTCGGCGGAACGAACTTCCTCGGCTACGAAGCGATGGAGGCCGTGTCCAAGGTGGTGGCGCTCGTCGCCGACGGGGCGGAGGTCGATGCGGTCGGGCCGTTCTCGAAGAAGGTGGCGGTCATCACCGCCGAGACGCCGTTTTACGGCGAACAGGGCGGCCAAGCCGGAGACAGCGGGACCATGACCAGCGGCAAGGCGCGCGCGTCCGTGCTCGACGTCAAGCGACCCGTGCCGGCCCTGTGGGTTCATCTGGTCGAGCTCGTAGCCGGTGAGCTCCACGTCGGCGACGAGGTGCGCCTCGCGATCGACGGCTCGCGGCGGGACGCCATCCGGCGCAACCACTCCGCGACCCACCTCATGCATTGGGCGCTCCGCCACGCACTCGGTGATCACGTCGCGCAGAAGGGCTCTCTCGTGGCGCCCGATCGCCTGCGCTTCGACTTCTCCCACTTCGCGCCGCTGACGACGGCCGAACGCCGCCAGGTCGAGGATCTCGTGAACGCGCGTGTCCGCGCCAACGTTCCCGCCGAGACCCAGGTCCTGCCCATCGCGGACGCGAAGAAGGCGGGCGCCATCGCGTTCTTCGGCGAGAAGTATGGCGACACGGTGCGCGTGATCTCCATGGGCGAGTCGAAGGAGTTCTGCGGCGGCACGCACGTCGCCCGAACCGGAGACATCGCCTTCTTCAAGATCACGGAGGAGACCGGCGTCGCCCAGGGCGTCCGCCGCATCGAGGCGGTCACGGGCGAGGGGGCGCTCGAGCACGTCCGACGCCTCGAGACCGAGCTGGTGACCGCCGGCGAGCAGCTCCGGGCCGCGCCCTTCGAGGTGGCGGCCCGCGTGGAGAAGCTGCTGGCAGACGGCCGCGAGCGCGAGCGCGAGATCGACAAGCTGAAGCGCAAGCTGGCCTCGGGGGGCGGGCGCGATCTAGCGAGCGAAGCCCGTGACATCGGCGGCGTCCGTGTCCTCGCCACCCGCGCCGATGTCGCCGATCCCAAGGCGCTGCGCGACGTCGCCGACCAGCTGAAGGACAAGCTACGGTCGGGCGTCGTCGTGCTGGCGGGCGTCGAGGGAGACAAGATCGCACTCGTGGCGATGGTGACGCCCGATCTCGTCGGACGCTTCAACGCCGGCAAGATCGTCGCCGAGGTGGCCAGGCGTGTCGGCGGCAAGGGCGGCGGGCGGGCCGACATGGCTCAGGGCGGAGGATCGCAGCCAGAGAATCTGGACGCGGCGCTGGCAGGCGTGTTCGAGCTGCCGAGTGGCTGAGCGTCGGCCACCTCCGCCGTCCGCCCTCGCCTTTCGATCCGCGCCGAGCGATGACGGCACCACGCTGGCGGCCGCGCTGCGCGTTCGCCTGCCCGGTCAAAGCTGGAGCGCGGTCCGCCGCCTCTGCGAGACGGGAAAGGTCCGGGTGAACGGCGAGCTCTCGACCGACCCCGCCGCCCGCCTGGGCCCCGCCGCCGAGATCACGCTCGACATCGCGGCCCCCCGCCCACGGGTCACCGTCCCCGGCTTCGCCATCGTTCACGAGGACCCTCACCTCATCGTGATCGAAAAGCCGGCCGGAGTCGCGAGCGTCCCCTACGCCGAGAAGGAGACCGGCACGGCCATGGATTTGATCCGCGCCGATTGGCGCGCCACCGGACGGCGCGCTCATCGGCAGCCGCTGCTCGTGGTGCATCGGCTCGACAAGGAGACCTCGGGGTTGTTGTGCTTCGCGAAGACACGGCTCGCCGAGCGGGGTCTTCACGAGGTCTTCCAAAATCATCGCGCCAGTCGCTTCTACCTGGCCGTGGCCGAGGGCGTCGTCGCGCCCGGGCGAATCGAGTCCCGCCTGGTCCAGAACCGGGGCGACGGGCTCCGGGGCTCGACGCGGAACCCCCGGGACCTCGAGGGACAGCAGGCCGTCACTCACGTCGAGGTCCTCGAAGCGCTTCGCGACGCGACGCTCTGCCGGGTTCGCCTCGAGACCGGGCGCACCCATCAGATCCGGATCCACCTCAGCGAGCGGGGCCACCCGCTCGTGGGTGACGACGTGTACTGTCGCGATCTCTTGCGGAGCGGCCGGCGCCCCATGCCCGCCGAGCGACTGATGCTGCACGCGGCGCACCTGGGGTTTGTCCACCCGATCGACGGCAAGCGGCTCGAGTTCTCCGCCGAGCCGCCCCCGGATTTTCAGCGCGCGGTCGATCGGCTGCGTGGCGGCGGCGACCGCCCGCACCCGCGGCCCGACGGGACTGGCCCGCGATGAGCGCCCGTACACCCGGCCCCAACTTGCGGTCAGCCGTGGCGGCCGTCTACGAGGCGATGCGAGCGGGTTACGACGGCCGGAGCCCCCGTCCGGAGGCGCTGCCCGATCAGGGCCACGACCCCCGCTTCCTCGACGAGATCGGCCCGGCCCTCGAGTTCCTGTATTCGAAGTATTTTCGCGTTCAGCTCAACGGCGTCGAGAACATCCCCAGCAGCGGCGGCGCGCTGGTGGTCGCGAATCACTCGGGCGGAATCCCCTATGACGGCGCGTTGCTGATTCACGGGATCTATCGGGAACACCCCGCCCATCGCCGGCTACGCCCGCTCGTCGCCAGCTTCGCGTTCCGTTCACCCTGGATGTCGAACGTCGTCGCCCGGATTGGCGGCGTGCGAGCGGCCGCGACCACCGCCCGGGCCTTGCTCCAGGCCGGCGAGCTGGTGGGGGTGTTCCCGGAGGGCCTGCGAGGCGTCGGGAAGCTCTTCCGGGAGCGCTATCGACTTCATCGGTTCGGCCGGGGCGGTTTCGTGCGGCTCGCGGTCGAAAACCACGTTCCCATCGTCCCGGTAGCCATCGTCGGAGCGGAAGAGATACATCCCGTTCTGGCGAAGGTCACGGCCCTCGCCGAGCCGCTCGGGCTGCCCTACATCCCGATCACCCCGACCTTCCCTCTGCTCGGGCCCTTGGGCTTGTTGCCGCTTCCCAGCAAATGGACGATTCAGGTCGGTGAGCCGCTGTTCGTGTCAGCGGGAACTGACATAGCTGCCACAATCACCGACACCGCCGAGGACGTCCGTGGCCGCATCGACAACATGATCTCACACATCTTGACGCATCGCCGCTCGGTCTTCTTCGGCTAGCCCGTTCGATTTTCCAGGGTTGACGATGTCGATTTTGCGTGCACGGACGACCCCGCCAAACTAATGTTCCTACACTTACTTACAGGAACAGGGGAGTAGGGGTCCAAACAGATGACAGCGATGCCGCGATCTGCGCTCGGTCTAGGCCAGGTCGTAGGAAATTACAAGATCACGGCGAAGCTGGGCGAGGGCGGCATGGGTGTCGTCTATCTCGCTGAGCATCCGGTCATCGGCAAACGTGTGGCGCTGAAGGCCATCCACCCCGAGCTTGCCCGCAATCCCGAAGTCGTCTCTCGCTTCATCATGGAAGCGAAGGCCGTGAACCAGATCGGCCACGAGCACATCGTCGATATCGGTGACTTCGGCACCACGAGCTCGGACGACTTCTACTTCATCATGGAGTACCTCCAGGGTGAATCCCTGGCGGATCGACTGAAGCGGGAGGCTTTCCTGTCGCAGGCGCGCGCGCTGGCGATCGCGGCACAGATCGCGGACGCGCTGGCGGCCTCCCACGGGCACGGCATCATTCACCGCGATCTCAAGCCCGAGAACATCTTCCTCGTCATGCGGCGGGGCGATCCCGACTTCGTCAAGGTGCTTGACTTCGGACTGGCGAAGCTGACGCAGGTCGAGGAGCGGGTCACCCACAAGACCCGCGCCGGATCGGTGATGGGGACGCCGTATTACATGTCGCCCGAGCAGGGCGAGGGCAAGATCGAGATCGACCACCGCGCGGACATCTATTCGCTCGGTATCCTGCTGTTCGAGATGTTGACCGGTAAGGTGCCGTTCGGTGGCGAGGGCTATGGCGAGATCATCGTCAAGCACATCACCCACCAGGCCCCCTCCGCGCGAAAGATCAACCCCGATATATCGGTGGCGGTCGAGCAGATCTTGTTCCGCGCCTTGACGAAGGAGCGCGACGAGCGCTTCCAGACCATGGCCGAGATGCGGCAGGCGTTGCTCGATCCGGAGGCATTTCTGGCGGCGTCGCCGTCGATGGTGATGCCCGCCGAGGTCACGGGCGTGACGCGCCTGGCGGCTCCGATGTCCCGCCAGGACATGCCGCAGGCCCCGGCCGCCACCGCGAGCCCCGCCGGAACCACGTCGTCCGCCGGAACCACGTCGTCCGCCGGCGTTGTCGACAGGGTCACGCCACCCGGCTTCTCGTCGACGTTTCGCCACGCGGTCGGCCAGATGGAGCAGGCCCTCGCGCTGCCGAAGTCACGTCGAAAGCTGGTATTTGGCGTCCTCGGCGGCGTGGCGCTGGCGATCGTCATGCTCTCCCTCCTGGGACGTTCGTTGAAAGAGCCGGATCGCACTGCCACGCGCATGGAGGCTGCGACCCGGGTCTTACGCGACATGGAGAAGGCCCCCGCCACAGTTCGGCTCAGCTTCACATCGGATCCTGACGGCGCGGTCGTCATGCGCGAGAGCGATGGGACCGAGCTCGGCGTGACGCCAATCTCGATCGATATCGCCTACAGCAACTCGCCTGAGAAGTTCGTGCTCCGAAAGACGGGCTTCGAAGACAAGATGCTCTTCGTCGTCCCCAACTTGCCGGTGCCGCTCTTCGCGAGGCTCGAGGCGGAGCCGAGGGCTCCCGAGGCGGCGATGGACCTGTCCGCGCCGCGGAAAGCAAAATCGACCCTGCGGAAGGGCGGGAAAGTGGTGCCCAAGGTGGAACCGGAGCCGAAGGTCGAGGCGACCCGCAAGGTGGAGCACAAGCCCCTTCCGCTCGACGCCGACGCGGTCCTCGAGCCCGACTTCAAGTAGGACTTGCCGGCAGGGCCCGTGCCGGTACCTTCCGGGGCCCTTGCGGCGGCGTCGCAGCTCTAACCGCGGACTTGATTGCGGCCGGCGGCCTTGGCGGCGTACAGGTTGTCGTCCGCCTGCTTGATCAGGGCCTCCGGGTCGACTTGCTGTCGCTCGGTGCCCGCCACGCCGACGGAGATCGTGACGGCTATGGGGGTCTTCTCGAAACGAAACTCGTGCAGTTCGACCAGCTGCCGGATCTTCTCGGCGAACGTCACCGCCGTGGAGATCGCGATCTCGGGGAGCACGATGGCGAACTCTTCACCGCCGTAACGGGCGAAGACGTCCTCGCGCCTGATCCGCCCTTTCACCGCGGAAGCCAGGTGCTTCAGCACATAGTCGCCCGCCAGGTGCCCGTAGGTGTCGTTGATGGCTTTGAAGTGATCGAGGTCGAACATCACCAGGGAAAGCGGCCGCTGATAGCGCTGGCCGCGAGCTATCTCGCGCTCCAGCGTCTCCATGAAGAACCGCTTGTTCGAGATCTGTGTCAGTCCGTCGATCGTCGTCAGGCGGTAGATCTCTTCGTGATAGGCGTTCTCGATGTTGCCACCGGTCAGGAACTTGAAGATTGTGCGACCAATCTTGATGAAGTCACCGTCGCGCAGCACGTGCTCCTCGATCGGCTCGTCATTGACGTACGTGCCGTTCGTAGAGCCGAGGTCGCGAATGAGGATCGACTTACCGGTGTTGACGATCTTCGAGTGGTTGCGGGACGTCGACTCCTGATCAATCTGAATGTCACACTTCGAGGAGCGACCGACCAGCAATGAGCTGGCGTTCAGGTTGTACTTCTTGCCTAGCTCGTCGCCATAGATGACCACGAGGCAAGCCTCGTTGCCCGGCGGGCGATCGGAGAGACGGCTAATGGCCGTCACGACCGTCTTGGCCCGGACGTGGTCGGAGTCCGACGCGTCGTTCGGATCGAAGGGCTTACGTGGCAAGGCTGTCCGGCCGAAAAGCGTAGGGCATCGTTAATTGTACGTCAAAGAGAGCGTCTTTCTTGACACGTTCGCCTACATGTAAGACCTTTACTTTCATGTCACCCTTTTCGCGCATGGCCGTGGTTTCTCTGGTGGGGCTGCTCGCCATCCGGGGAGTGGCCGCGCACGCCCAGGCACGGGAGGGCACGACTGCCGTCAGCCACGCTTCGGCGCCTTCGATGCCGTCGCCTTCCTCGCGCCATGTTCGCCTCGACAGCATGGTTCGCAAGGGAGACGTGTTCACGGCACGCATGGAGGGCGGGGCGGAAGCCGAGCTGACGCTCGATCCTAGACTCCAGGACACGGCCGAGGAGGTCTTCCAGACCTTCCAGTTACCTTACGCCGCGGCGGCGGTCATCTCGATACCGGACGGGCGGGTCCTCGCCCTCGCGGGCCGCTCAGCGGTCTCACCGGAGCTGGGCGCGGAGGAGCTGGCGCTGCACGCCTGGGCGCCCGCGGCCTCCGTGTTCAAGGTCGTCTCCGCGACCGCCCTGGTGTCCGAGGGGGGCCTCACCGGCGGTTCGCGGACCTGCTATCACGGGGGCGTCTCCTCCATCCTCCCCGACAACTTGGTCGACATTCCGCGAATCGACCGCAGTTGCGCGTCCCTCGCCTACGGCCTTGGGAAGTCACAAAATGCGATTATTGCAAAGCTAGCGACGCGCCATCTCACCCCCGACCAGCTCGAGCGCACCGCGCACGCCTTCGGCTTCGGTGAGGGCATTCCATTCGACGCCCCTCTCGAGGCCTCCCACGTCGAGGTCCCCTCCGGGGACCGCCTGGAGTTCGCGCGCACTGCCGCCGGGTTCTGGCATTCGACGTTGTCGCCGCTTCACGGGGCGCTGCTCGCGGCGGCGGTGGCGAACCGGGGCGAGATGCCCTCCCCTCGGCTCATCGAGCGGGCCTTCGGGTCCGAGGGGCAGCCCGTCGCGCTGCCGGCCGGCCACGGCCGCACGGTGATGACCCCGGCGGTGGCGCACGAGGTGGGGCAAATGATGGAGCTGACCACGCGCATGGGGACGGCCAAGACGGCCTTTCACGATCGGAAGGGCCATCCGCTGCTGGCGGTCTCCGTCGCCGGGAAGACCGGGACGCTGTCGGCCCAAACCGACAAGGGATACCTGGGCTACAGCTGGTTCGTGGGCTACGCTCCGGCGGACCACCCCAAGATCGCGTTCGCGGTCGTCATCGGAAACCACGCGTCCTGGCGCATAAAGGCCACGTATGTGGGCCGCCGCCTGGTGGAGGAGTATCTGGCCGGCGTGGGCGAGCAAAGCTCGCACGCGCCAACGCGACTGCTGACCGCCGCCCGCTGAAGCTCCTGGTTGGCGAGCCCCCCGATCTCCTCGTCGCTCGACGCTCCTGGACGCGAGCGTGCGCGAGGGGGTTGCCGAGCCAAATGCCCTGTATAGACTAGCGCCACTTCAACAAGCAGGACCTGGGCTGGCTGCCTTGGCCCTGATGCTCACCTGGCCCCGGTCCCCGCCGAGTCGTCCTCCGGTCGTTCATGTTGCTCTATCAATGGCTCACGACCATCGCGTCGGATCGCGGAAGCGAAAAGGCGCTGGTCTACCGGGACACCTACTTGTCTTGGCGGGGGCTCCTGCATCGTGTGGATCGCCGCGCCCAGGAGCTGCACGCGATGGGGATCGGACCCGGCGCCTGGGTGGGTCTCATGCTGGGCAACGTGCCCGATTTCGTGATCTTGGCGCTGGCTTTGGCGAAGGTGGACGCGGTGGTGGTGCCTCTCGATCCCACCACGGGCACGCGCGAGCTCGAGATGATCCTGGAGGCGGCTCCGTTGCGCGGCCTCATCACGCGGCCGCGCGGCGGCGAGACCGCGCCCGGCGCCAACGGCAGCGGTGGCGTCAACGGGGGTGGCGGCGGCCCGAACGGAATCCCCGCCGCGGCCAGCCACGCGGCCGGCTCGGGGCCGATCGCTACGAAGTTCGCGCCTGAAGGCCGGCGACGCCTGCAGGGGACGTTGCTCACCTGCAGTCTCTACAAGCGGGCCCCCGCGCCCGCGTTCAAGGATGCCGGCGCGGCCGCGGTGCAGTTCACGGCCACGGTGGGCGGCGATCCCCACGGCATCGTTCGCACGAACGACAACTTCGCGGCCATCGCCGACATCCTGGGACGAACTCTGGCGCTGAAGCCGCTCGATCGTCTGCTTTGCGCGGTGGCGCTGCACCACAGCTACGGCTTCGACTTTGGCCTGGTGACCAGCCTCGCCTTCGGCGTCACGCTGTACCTCGAGGACGAGATCTCGGCCCGGCGCATCGCCAAGCTCCTGCGCGATCACACGATCGACGTGTTCCCCGGGACGCCAGCACTCTACGGGGCATTGATCCGGGTTCCCACGTCGAAGCCGCTGAAGCTAACCAACGCCCGCTACCTGAGCTCAGGTTCGCCCTTGCCCCGCTTCATCGCCGAGTCCTTCCATGAGCGCTTCGGCATTCGTCCGCTGTCGCTCTATCACTCGACCCAGGCTGGTCCGGTGGCCATCGACCTCACGGGGAAGGAACCCGAGTCGGTGGGCCGTCCCTTCGACGGCGTCGAGACTCGCGTGACCGGGCCCGTTGGAGCCAGCAAGCCCGCCGCGGGGTTCAACGGGGCGTTGTGGGTGCGGTCGAAGGCGCTCTCGCAGCTCTCGGTTCCCAAGATGCGTCTACCCTCGCGGGGCAATGACGTCCCGGTGGGGGGCAGCGACGCGGAGGGCTGGTTCCGCACGGGAGACCTGGGCCAGATCGATCGCGCGGGCCGCATCAACATCACCGGACGAGAGGACGACTTGGTCAAGGTGGACGGTAAGCGAATGGCCCTCAGCGAAGTCGAGGGCTGCCTCGAAAGCTTCCCGCGGGTCAAGGCCGCCAAGGCCCGCGTCGTCACCGACGAGCAGGGAGGCCCGATGGTCGTCGCCCAGGTGGTGAGGGCGGGCTCCTGCAAGGCCGAAGATTTGATCGACTATTGCGCGCGCAATCTGGCCCCATTCAAGGTCCCGCGCCACATCGAGTTCTGCGAACAGGTCTGAGGGCCGGCCGTTCGTGCGCGAGGGCCAGGCGGTTGGTTCGTCCGTCAGGTCGGCGCGCTCCAGTCAGTCCCGGTGGGCCGCAGCACCAGCTCGTGCGTCCAGGCACGGCGGTCTTGCCGGTGCAGATACGCACAGGCGTGCGCGATCTCGAGCTGGGGGATGGCGCGATCGGCGCCGCTCTTCGCGATCCACGCCTGCGTCTTCTCGCTGTCGATCGCGCCATCGATGGGCAAGTACGCCACGTGAACGCCGCTCGAGCGCCACTCACGGGCGGCGACCTGGACCAGGGCGCGCAACCCGTGCTGGACGGCGCCAAGGGCCGCGAATCCGTCCTTCGTCCGCACGCCGGATGACGTCCCGATCTGCAAGAACGTGCCGGAGCCTTGCGCGAGCAGGCGCGGCCCCACCGTCTTCAGCAGGTTCCACGTCCCGCGCAGGTAGCTCTGGAAACCGCGCTCCAGCTCCTCGTCGTCGATCTCGATCAGCGGGCGCGCGCCGAAGCGCCCGCCAGCCGTCTGCGCCGCGATGCACAGGTCGACGCGGTCACCTTCGCGAACGAGCGCGTCGAGGGAGGCGCGATCGGTGAGATCGCAGACCACCGGAATCCCCTCTCCGCCCGCGGCGTCGACGTCCCGAGCCAGCCGGTCCACCTCGTCGCGCGTGCGCGACGCGCAGACCACCCGCCACTTTTGGGCGGCGAAGTGCAAGGCGATGGCACGCCCCAACGTCCGCACCCCCACCACGATCAAGGTCTCCATGGCGGTCCATCTTAGCGGAATCGCGCCCTCGCTGGCGGGAGCGGTCTGCGCGCGACCCGCGGCCTGCATTCGATGTTAGAACCGGCGTCGTCTTCACCATGCCCGGACGACTCGAAACGCTCATCATCGACAGCGCCACGCTCGCGGGCAACCCGCTCGGCGATCCGGCGCGGCGCCACGTGCCCGTCTGGCTGCCGCCTTCCTATGACCGCGACCCGACCCGGCGCTTTCCGGTCGTCTATTGGTTGGCTGGCTTCACGGGCACGGGCGCGTCCCTGTTTCAGGGTAGCCCCTGGCAACCCGCCCTCGGCGAACGGCTCGATCGGCTGATGGGCGCCGGACGGATGGGCGAGCTCATCGTCGTCGCGCCCGATTGCTTCACGCGCTTCGGCGGTAGCCAGTACCTGGACTCTCCCGCCACCGGGCGCTACGAATCCCACGTGTGCGCCGAGCTGATCCCCGCCGTCGACGCCTGCCTGCGCACGATACCCTCGCGCGACGCGCGCGCGATCGGCGGAAAGTCATCGGGCGGTTTCGGCGCGCTGGTGCTGGCCATGCGACACCCCGACCTGTTCGCCGCGTTGGCCAGCCACGCCGGCGACGCCTACTTCGAGCTCTCGATCGCGCAGGACATCCCCAGGGCATTTCGCGCCCTTCGCCGCCACGGAGGCATCGACGGCTTCCTCCGCCACTTCGAAGCGGCGCCCACGAAGCGGTCCGAAGACATCAGCACCATCATGATGCTGGCGGTGTCGGCGGCTTACGCGCCCGCGGCGGACGCCCCGCATGGCTTTGCGCTGCCTTTCGATCAGGAGACGGGCGAAATCGTCGCCGACGTTTGGCGGCGGTTCAAGGCCTGGGATCCTGTGGACCTGATCTCCTCTCACGCCGAGGCGCTCCGGCGCATGCGCATCGTCTATCTCGACGCGGGGACACGCGACGAGTGGGCGCTCGACATCGGCGCACGCGTGATGGCCGCCCGCATGCGGGCCCTCGGGGTCGCCGTCGAGCATGAGGAGTTCGACGACGGCCACATGAGCACCGCCTACCGGTACGAGGTCTCGCTGCCGAAGCTGGCCAGCGCGCTGGGCGCGGCGGTCACGCATCGGGCCGGATCGCCGTGATCACCGGCGCAGAGATCCGCGTGACCGTCACCGATCTGGATGACGAGGGCTCGGGGATCGCCAGCGCCGGGCCTGTCGTCGCTGGCGGCGGCGGCGCGCCCGGGGCGGGGCTCGAACTGCGGATCCCCGGCGTGCTGCCCGGAGAGGACGTCACCGCGCGCATCGATCACGTCTCGAACCACCGTCCCCTCGCGTGGGCGACGTTCCAGACAATCCACGCGCTGTCGCCGGACCGCGTCCCGCCGGCGTGCGCTGCCTACGGACGCTGCGGCGGGTGTGTGCTGCAGCACTACGACTACGGGGCGCAGGTGGCGTGGAAAGAGCGGGCCCTGCGCCGGCAAATCGCCGCGCACCCGGGCCTCGCCAGCGTCACCGTCGCGCCCGCTGTCTCCTCGCCCGACTCCCTCGGCTACCGCAACAAGTCCAAGCTGGTGGCCGGGACCGAGCGCGACGGGCGGTTCATCCTCGGGGCCTACGCGCCCCGCAGCCATGACGTCATCGATCTCGCGGGCTGTGCCATCGCCGAGCGCCCGCTCGACGAGGTCGCCGCCGCGCTTCGCGACGTCCTGGTCGCCCACGACGTCGTACCGTACGACGAACGGTCTCTCACCGGCACCCTTCGCCATGTCGTGCTGCGCGCCAGCGCCGCCCGCGAAGTCCTCGTGACGCTCGTGACCGCGGCGGAGGCGTTCGCGCCCGGGGCGGCCATCGCGGCGGCGCTGCGCGCCCAGCGCCCCGACGTGCTCGGCGTCGTTCACAACATTAACCCGACGCGAGGCAACGCCATCTTCGGCTCCGACGAGCGCGCGCTGTCGGGCGCGCAATCCCTCGAGGACCAGATCGGCGGCGTGCGCCTGTCTGTCTCGTCGCAGGCGTTCTTGCAAGCGAATCGAGCGGTCGCGGCGCTCGCCTATCGTGCCATCGCCACCGCCGCCGCGCCCACCCCCACCGATGTCGTCGTCGACGCCTATGCCGGCGTCGGCGGCATAGCGTTGACGCTGGCGCCACGCGTGGCGCGCGTCATCGGCATCGAGGAACACGCCGCCGCAGTGGACGACGCGCTGGCGTCCGCGGCCCTGAACGGCGCCACGAACACGGCCTTCGTGGTCGGCGACGTCGCCGACCGGCTGGTCGGCGTCGGCCGCGCGAACGTCGTCGTCCTGAACCCCCCACGCAAGGGCTGCGCCCGCGCGGTGCTCGCGCAGGCGGCCGCCCTCGCCCCACGCGTGATCGCCTACCTCAGCTGCTCTCCGGACAGCCTGCTCCGCGACCTGGAGATCCTTCACGCGCTCGGCTACCGAACGCGCGACATCACGCCGTTCGACATGCTCCCCCACACGCCGCACCTCGAGGCCCTGGCGATCCTCGACCGCACCTAAGGCCCCGCGTAGTACCGGCGGGTCCACTCCGCCATCGCGATCCCGGCCGCCACGGCGACCGGGAACGAGTGGTTGATGCCGTACATGGGGATCGCGATGACCTGGTGGGCGGCGGCCACGATGGAGGCGGGCACACCCTCGGCCTCGCTGCCGAACACCATGACGCACTCCTCCGGCAGCTCGGCGTGCCACAGATCGGCTGTCGCGACCTCCTTCTCGAAGACGGTCAGCTGCCACGCCTCGCGCCGCGCCCGCTCGAGGAACGCCTCCTCGTCCGGCAACTCCACGATGTTCTCGTAGCGGGACATGCCCATGGCGGCGCGCTCGTAGTAGCGCTCGTTCCCGATCAGCAGGATTTCGCGCACCAGGAACGAGTGGGCCACCCGGATGATCGCGCCGATGTTGAACGGATTGCGCGAGCGCAAGAGGGCGATGCGCAGCGGTCGGCGCACGGCATCGAGGCTGCGCCGGATCTCCTCGAGCGGCATGTCGAACGACGGGACCTTCATCGGGCGCCCCGCCACAGGAGCCCGAGGACCATCCCAAGGACCGCCGCCACCGCGATCACCGCTATGAAGAACGGCGAACGTGCGAGCGCCCGCTCGGGCGGCGGTGTCGGACGCAGAGCCTGCTGGGTCACGAGGGAGACGATGCGCGCCATCATCTTGCCGGCGAGGGCGTCCTGGGGATGCTGGGCGGCGTACGCACGATAGCGCGCCGCCGCCGCGGCCCAGCGACCCGACGCGACGACGTGCTGGACGAATCGATCGTGACGCGCCTCATCGGTCCAGCTGTCGCCGAGCGCCCGCCAGAGGGCCGCGCCGGATTCGTCGAGCTCCGTCGGACCCGGCACGCCTTACTCGGACGGAGCCGTGAGGGTGGTTGGAGGCGATGGAATATCCACGCCCGCCAGGCTCTTGCGCATCGGCACCGGCATCAGAAGAAACACGAACACGACGACCATCAGCCAGAACAAGGCTCGCCGGGTGGGCACCAGCGGACGGATATCCACCGGCGGGTGATCGGCTGACCCGCTCGAGCGCTGCACCAGCCGCACCATCCCCCACCACAGCAACCAGGGCAGCGCGCCCTCGAACGCTATCCCCGCGATGTCCTCCAGGGTCGCCCGTCCGGTCCCGTGAACCTCGCGCCGCACCACCGCCATCACCCAGGCGAACACGAGCATCGCCACCAGCGGCAGCGCCTGATGCACCCGGCGCGCGAACCGATTGTAGCCGTTGCCGAAGTAGGCGGTGGCGATGTGCCCGCCATCGAGCTGCCCGATGGGCAACAGGTTGATCATCGTGATGAGCAGGCCGGTCCAGCCCGCGAACGCCGTCGGGTGCAGCACGACATCCCGCGTACGGTCGGGGAGGAACGCACCTTTGGTCATGAACTTGAGGAGGGCATAGAGCAGCGAATTGCCCTCCTGCATTCCACCGGGATGCAGGTCCGCGACCGGCGACAGCGACAGGCCGTAGATGATGACCGGCACCGCGACCAGCAGGCCTGCCAGCGGCCCGGCGGCGCCGATGTCGATCAACTTACGGCGGTCGGCCGTAACCTGACGCATGCCGATCACCGCCCCCATCGTTCCCAGGCCGAACAGCGGCGGCAGGGGGATGAAATACGGCAACGACGCGGCGACGCCGTGCGCCTTGGCCGCGAAGTAGTGCCCGAGCTCGTGACAGAGCAGGATGGCCATCAACGGCACGGAGTAAGACAGGCCGTCCGAGATGGGACGGATCGCGGCCACCGGGAACAGCAGCTGCCAGAACGGAAAGTCGGCGCCCGGGTGCTGGCGAATCGCCCCCGACGCGGTCGTGGTCAGGAAGGTCAGCAAGAACAGGGCGGCGGGAACGATCCCCGTCGACTGCCGGCGCGTCGAGGAAGCGGGCGACATGAGCTACCCGCGTGACCTCTCCGCGACGGGCGGCGATTCGCCGAGGTCGTCGTCGCCATCCGCCGCCACCTGCCGTGCGTCGATGACCGCCTTCATGGCGCGCCGGCGCGGCATCGTCGCGTCGTCGAGCGCGACCGCCAGGCGGCCCAGCAGCTCGCGCGCCTCGGCGCCGACGGTCACCGGCGTCTCGACGATCGTGCGAACGTGGATGTCGCCCCGCGCGCCTCCGGATGGCCGCGGAATCCCCCGACCTCGAATGCGGAACACGGAGCCCGACTGTGTCCCCTCGGGGATCTTCATGCGCACCGTCCCGTCGAGGACGGGGACGTCGACCTCGCCGCCCAACGCCGCCTCGCTGACGGTGAGCGGCAGCTCGACGACCAGAACGTCCCCCTCGCGCGTGAAGAACGGGTGCGTCTTCACGCGGACGACGACGTGCAGATCACCCGACGGGCCCCCACGTCGCCCCGGAGAGCCCTCGCCGGCCAGGCGCTGCGTCGACCCGGACACCGTACCGGGCGGGATCGACACGTCGAACTCGCGCCGCCTGTCGACGAGCCCCGCGCCCTCGCAGACGCCGCACCGCACGCGCGGGATTTCGCCCGTGCCTCCGCACACCAGGCACTCTCGCCGCCCCCCCAGGAGGCCGACCTTCTGGCGCAACCTCCCTTCGCCGTTGCAGTGGCCGCATTTCGTCAGACCCGCGGGCCCCCCTTCGGCCCCGGTGCCCCGGCACGCGGCGCAGTCCTCGGCGCGATCGAAGCCGATGGTCCGTTTGACGCCGAGCATCGCCTCCTCGAACTCGACCTCCAGCGTATAGCGGAGGTCGCGGCCCGCGCTGTTCTTGCGCCGTCCCAGACCCAGCAGATCCCCGAACATGGCGTCGAAGAAATCCGTGGCGCTGGCGACGTTGGCCGCGGCGAAGGGATTCCCGTCGCCCAGGAACCCGAAGCGATCGAACTGCGCCCGCTTGTCGGCGTCGGACAGCACGGCATAGGCCGTGGAGACCTCCTTGAAGCGCTCCTCGGCGACGGTGTCCCCGGGGTTCCGATCGGGATGAAAGCGCAGCGCCAGCTTCCGGTACGCGATCTTGATCTCCGCGTCGGTCGCGCCACGCAGGATCCCCAGCGTGTCGTAGTAGTCGCGTGCCACGCGCTATCCCCTCTGCACGTCCGGATCGATGTGCCGGGCCTCGTCGTTGACCGAGACCGCGTCCGGCAACGACGCCTCGTCCGCGCCGACCACCGCCGCGGCCGGTGCACCGCCGGCGTGCAGCAGCGCCAGCGCGACGATCTCGGCCTCCGTCAGCCCGCCGCTCGGACGAATGCGCACGGGGATCGTCTCGTCGGTGGCGAGATCCCGCGCTGACGCGCCCGGGATCCCCCCGCCGTCAGTGGTGATCAGGAGCTCGATCTGGGGCACGCCGCGCGGCGCCGGCGCGAGCGGGCCGATTTGGAGCCGAGCGATGCTGTCGTTGTCCGCCGCCATCTCCCGCTCTCCTTGCAGGAGGTGCACGGTCACGTGCGCCTGCGCGTCGGCCGAGGTGGAGAGGATCTGGGGCTGGCTGGCCGGCAATGGCGCGCCCTTCGGAATGAGGCGCGTCACCACGCCGCCGGCGTTCTCGACGCCCAACGACAAGCAGGTGGTCTCCTTGATGGCGATCTGCCCCTTCAGCAGGCCGCGCTTGCGCTTCTGGCCGGCGCCGAGCGCCACCCCCTGGCGGGCCGCACCGAGCGCGATCAACGCCTCGGGCGCCGGAACATCGATGGGAGGCCGTCCCAGCCAATCCGTGATGTGCGCGCGCACCCGCGGCATCCGCGTCTGGCCCCCCACCATCACCAGCACCTCGACGTCTTCAGCCGACCACTTGGCGTCGCGGAGCACGGTCTCGCAGGGCCACACGGTCCGGTCCACGAGATCTTGGGTCAGGCTCTCGAGGCGCGCGCGGTCGAGCTCGACCCCCGACGGCAACCGGCCCGACAGCTCGGGCAGCGAAATGGCCACCCGGTCGGCGAACGACAGCTCGCGCTTCGCCCGCTCGGCCGCGACGCGCAGCCGTGGCATGACCAGGCGTTCGCGGCGCAGATCGGCGCCGCCGGCCTTCATGAACTCTTCACAGATGTGGGAGACGATGCGCTGGTCGAAATCCTCGCCACCCAGGAAGGCGTCGCCGCCGCTCGCCAGCACCTCGACGCCGTCGTCGTTCACCACCATGGCCGCGACGTCGAACGAGCCGCCGCCAAGATCGTAGACGAGCACCTTGAGCTCTTTCTTCTCGTGCCCGCGCGGGAGAGGATAGATGCCTGCCGCCAGGGCCACCGCCGCCGGCTCGGTCATCACGGCCATCACCTTCAGTCCGGCGATGCGTGCCGCATCGACGATGGCCTGCCGCTGCAAATCATTGAAGTCCGCAGGCACCGCCACGACGGCGTCGGTAACGGGTCCGGACGCCACCGACTCGGCCGCCGCCCGCAACGCTCCGAAGATGTGCGCGGCCACGTCCTGAGGGGCATGGTGGCGCCGCCCCACGCGGATGCGCGCGTCGCCGTTCTTCGCCATCGCAAGCTCGTAGGGAACCTCTTGCCGCTGGTGCCTTGTCTCTGGCGCCTCCAGCTTTCGCCCGAGCAGCCGCTTCACCGAGGTGATGGTGCGCTCGGGGTAACGAACGGCTATCGCTTGCGCCTCCTTGCCCACCAGCGGGCGTCCCCCTGCCGCGGCAGGCGGGAACGCCACCACGGCGGGGATCGTGAACAACCCCTCCGCGTGCGGGACGACCTTGACCTCGCGCCCCATCACCAGGGCAGCGGCTGCGTTTGTCGTCCCGAAGTCAATCCCCAGCGGGGGACTCAAGCGTCGCCACCCTCCGTCGCCCTCTTGGTTCCGCCGGCCGGCCCGGTCGCGACGCTGACCATCGCCGGACGCAACAGCCGTTCGCCGATGCGATAACCCCGCTGCAGCTCGGCCACCACCGCGCCCGGGGGCACGTCGGCGGTCTCGACGCGGGAGATCGCCTCGTGAACTCGGGGATCGAACGGCTCGCCCCGCGCGACGATCGGCTTGACGTTGTAGCGCTCGAGCTTCGATTGAAACAGCCGCAGGACCAGCGACACGCCCTTGACGACGGCGGCGCCATCCGGGGCGGCGCCCGATCCCTCCCCGAAGGCGCCCACGGCGCGTTCCAGGTTGTCGAGCACGTCCAGCATGTCCCGCAACACCGACTCGCGGACCTTCGCCTCCGCGTCCTCTTGCTCCTTGCGCGCGCGCCGCTTCCAGTTCTCGAACTCGGCGGCGATTCGCAGCATGCGATCCTTGATCTCGTCACGCTCCACCGTCAACGCCGCCAGCCTGGTCTCCGCGCCCACCGGCGCGTCCTGGGCCACGGCTGCGCCACCGCCTCCGCCCGCCTCTTGCTGCTCATCAATCACGTTTGCTCTCCTCCGACTTTATCAGCGTCATGGTCTGTGGCTTCCTGGATCTCTCAGGTCTTGCTCAGGGAAAGCGTGATCATTTCCGCGGTGAAGTCCACCAGGGAAATGACCCGCGAGTAGTTCATGCGCGACGGCCCGATCACGCCGATGGTGCCGAGCGGCCGATCGTCGCCACCGTACGGCGCCGCCACCACCGACACGTCCGTCAGATCTGCCAGGTTCGCCTCGGCGCCGATGAACACGCAGATCCCGGGCGCGGTCAGCGTTCGGTCCAACAATTTTTCGAGCATGTCTCGCTCCTCGAGCGTTCGCAGCAGCACCTTCGCTCGCTCCACGTCCGTCTCGCCCGAGAGGAGGTTCGACTGTCCGTCCACGAACACCTGGGGCGGCCCTTGCGGGACCGCCGCGGCGGCCAGGCTCAGCGCACGCGTCACCAGCGCATCGTGTTCGGAGCGCACCCCCTGGATCTCCTCGGCCAACCTGGCCTTCAGGTTCTCGAGCGTGAGGCCACCGACCAGATCGTTCAAGTAGTTGTTGATTCGCTCGAGCTCCGAGGCGTCGACGATGAAGTCGATCCCCAGCAGCTTGTTCTCGATGTGTCCCGTCGTCGTCGCGATGACCGCCAGGAGCTGGCCCTCCCGCAGTCGGACGAACTCCATGTGCTCGATGACATCCGACGCCGGGCGTGGCGTCTGAACCACCACCGCCAGGTGCGACAGCTCGCGCAGCAGCTTCGATGTCCGCTGCATCAGCTCTGGTCGCTCGCCGGCCCCCGTCAGGCGTTCGCGAATCTCCTCTTGCTCGACGACTGAAAGGCTGCGGATTCGGAGCAGGGTATCGACGTAGTACCGGAGCCCGCGATCGGTGGGGATCCTGCCAGCCGACGTATGGGTGTGCTTGAGCATCCCCATCTCTTCCAGATCGCCCATGACGTTGCGCACCGTCGCCGCCGAGACGTCAAGTCCGTAACGGCGCGTAATCGTTTGCGATCCGACCGCATCGCCCGTGGCAAGGTACTCGGAGACGACAGCGTGCAGGATCTTCTTGGCGCGCGCGCCGATCTCGTTCACTCCCTGCATTTAACCCAAAATGCCTGCCCGGGCCAGCCTGGCGGCGGACACGGCACGGACGCCGCCCCCTCGGGGTATGCTGCCCGGTCACCATGGTGACACCGCTCGTCTACCTCGACAACGCCGCCTCGACGCGCCCGGCGGCCGAGGTCGAGGCCGCCATGACGGATGCGTCTCGGCGCTGTTTCGCCAATCCGTCGTCCGCGCACGCCGCGGGGGCGGAGGCCGCCCGCGCGCTCGAGGAATCCCGCGCGACCCTGCTCGCGGCTATCGGATCCGAGGGGGGCCAGCTCGTCTTCACGAGCGGCGGGACCGAGGCAAACGCGCTCGCGGTGCTTGGCGCCGGACGTCTCGCGCGGGGCCGTCACGGCGTGGTCACCGCCATCGAGCACCCCGCGGTGCTGCGGAACGCGGCGGTGCTCGAGGCGGAGCGGGGCTTCGAGCTCTCGTTCGTGGCCCCCAGCTTGGAATCGGGCCGGGTCAGCGTCGAGGCGGTCCTGGCGGCCATCCGCCGGGACACGGCGTTCGTCGCCGTCATGCTGGTCAACAACGAGCTCGGGACGGTTCAGCCGGTCGTCGAGATCGCGCGGGCCATCGCGGCCTTCGCGGCGCGCGAGGGGATCCGGCGGCCGCACCTGCACGTCGATGCCGTGCAAGCGCTGGGCATGTTGTCGCTGCGCGCGACGACGCTGGTGGCTGATTCGGTCGCATTGTCCGCGCACAAGCTGCACGGTCCGAAGGGAGCGGGCGCGCTATGGCTTCGCCCGGGCGCGCGCCTCTTGCCGTTGTGGGACGGCGGTCGGCAGGAGCGGGGATTGCGTTCGGGGACCGAGAACCTCCCCGCCATCATCGGCTTCGCGTGTGCGGCGACCCTGGCGACCCGCGCGCTGAAGGCGGGCGAAGCCGACGCGGTTGGCCGGCGACGTGACGCCCTCGAGACGCGCGTCCGCGACGCGATCCCCGGGGCGCGACCGACCGTGGCGCCCGGGTCGCGGGCCGCTCACATCTGCTCGATGGCATTCCCGCGGCTGCCCGCAGAGCCGCTGCTGCACGCGCTCGAGGCCCGAGGCGTGCTCGTCTCCGCGGGCTCGGCGTGCGCGTCGAAGAGCGGCGGACCGAGCCACGTGCTCAAGGCCGTCGGCGTGGAGGACGAGACGGCGGTGTTGCGGTTCTCGCTGTCGCGGTACACGACCGACGCCGAGGTGGACCTGGCGGTCGCCGCCACCGTCGAGGCCGTGGCCGAGATCGCGGCGGCCCGGCCGCAGGAGCGGCCCCGCCGGCTGGCGCCGCCGCCGGGGACCGGATAAGAAGCGGGCCCCATGAGCCGGGTCATCCTCTGCCGATTCGGCGAGCTGTTCTTGAAGAGCGGCAATCGGCGGCGTTTCGAAGGGACCCTGCACCACAACATGGCCGTGGCGCTGCGAGGCGTGGAGGGCGCGCGCGTGGAGCCCGTTCACGGCCGGGTCCTCGTCCACCTGCCCGATGACGACGCGGCCCGGGAAGCGGCGATCCGCCTGCGACGGGTGTTCGGGCTGGTGTCGATCTCCGTCGCGACCGTCGTTCCCGCCGAGCTCGAGGCGATCGCCGCCGCCGCGGTCGAGGTCGCTACGCACGAACGAGACGAGCGCGGGGTCACGACGTTCAAGATCGAGGCGCGGCGCTCCGACAAGCGTTTTCCGCTGACGTCGGTGGACCTCGCCAAGCAACTCGGCGGGCGGGTCATTCGGGCGACCGGGCTCGGCGTGAACGTGCACACGCCCCAGCTCGCCCTCGGCGTCGAGGTGGCCAAGGAGCGGGCGTTCGTGTACGGCAGCGAGCTCGGCGCGCCAGGCGGACTTCCCGTTGGCGTCTCGGGACGAGCGCTGCTGTTGCTGTCGGGCGGGATCGACTCGCCGGTGGCGGGTTGGCTGGCGGCGAAGCGCGGGCTCGCGCTGGATGGGATCTACTTCCATTCACCTCCGTTCATCGGCGAGAAGAGCCGTGACAAGGTGCTGTCCCTGGCGCGGATTCTCCATCGCTGGCAAGCGCTCGACTCCGTCATCGTGGTCCCTTTCACCGAGACTCAACAGCGGCTGCGCGACGCTGGCCCGGCCGAGCTGGCGGTCGTTCTGTACCGGCGGATGATGATGCGTATCGCCGACGTCATCGCCGACGAGGGGCGCGCCGACGCCCTGGTCACCGGCGAGAACCTCGGCCAGGTGGCCAGTCAAACCATTCAAAATCTGACCGCGATAGAGGCCGCCGCCCGACGCCTCGTGCTGCGCCCCCTCGCGACCTACGACAAGGTCGAGACGATGGCGCTCGCCCGCAGCATCGGCACCTACGACACGTCCATCCTGCCATTCGATGACTGTTGTTCGTTGTTCACTCCGCGCCACCCGGCGACCGCGGCGCGAGCAAAGGACGCCGAGCAAGCCGAGGCCAAGCTCGACGTCGCCGCCGAGGTCGCCACCGCCGTCAGCCGCGCCGAGCGCGTGCCGCTCGGGTGACCCGCGCCATGACTGCACCCGACGCCGAAGGCGCGCCTCTCGCAGGATCGTCCCGCGACCCCCTGGCCTCGCGCGAACGCCTGGCCTCGATCGACGTCCTGCGCGGGCTGGTGATGATCGTGATGCTGCTCGACCACGTGCGCGACATGGTTCACATCGACGCGCACGACCTCGACCCCACGGACGTCCACCGCACCACCGCCGTCCTGTTCTTCACCCGCTGGGTGACCCATTTCTGCGCGCCGGTGTTCGTGCTGCTCGCCGGCGTGGGGGCGCGCCTGCAACGGGCGGCCGGCAAGTCGTCGGCGGCGCTGTCGCGGTTCTTGCTCGCGCGCGGGCTGTGGCTCATCTTGCTCGAGCTCACGGCGGTGCGCGTGGGCGCGTTCTTCAGCTTCGACCTGCACTTCCTCGGGTTTCTCCAGGTCATCTGGGTCATCGGCATCTCGATGGTGCTCCTGGCCGCGCTGGTGCGGCTGCCCTCATGGGCGGTGACCGCGTTCGGGCTATCGCTGATGGCGCTCCACAACCTGCTCGACGGCGTGGGGCCGGTGGCTCCCGCCCCGGGCACGCCGACGCCGCTGCCGGTGATCCTGTGGATGCTGCTCCACAGGTTCGGTCCGATCTTCTTCGGCGGTGGCCGGATGGCGTTCCTGATCTATCCGATCGTGCCGTGGGTGGGCGTCATGGCGGCCGGGTATGGCCTCGGCCGTGTCTACGACTGGCCGGCCGCGCGGCGCCAGCGGTTCCTGATCGCCGTCGGCGTCGTCGCCATCGTCGGGTTCGTGGCGCTGCGTCTGGCCGGGATCTACGGAGATCCCGCCCCCTTCGTTCGACAGGCCACCCCGGGTCGCTCCCTGCTCGCCTTCCTCGCCGTCAGCAAGTACCCCCCGTCGCTCGAGTACCTACTCATGACGCTCGGTCCCGCCCTGCTGGCGCTCGCCGGCCTGGAAAGAGTGCGTCGCCCCGCGCGCCTGCTGCGTGCCCTCGATACGCTGGGACGGGTGCCGCTGTTCTACTACTTGTTGCAGTGGCCCTACGCCCACCTCGCCGCCTTGATCCTGGGCGCCGCCACCGGACAATCGCTGGTCCACCTGTTCCGCTCGCCCCCCGATGCCTTTCGAATGGCGCACGGCTTCGGCTTCCGGCTGCCCGTCGTCTACGCTACCTGGTTGGTGGGCGCGTTTCTCCTGTACTGGCCGTGTCGCGCCTACGCCCGCGCGAAGCGCAAGTACCGGAAGTGGTGGATGAGCTACCTGTAGCGGACGGTGCACTTAGTTAGTTCGTCGGGAAGGCGATGTTGACGGTTCCGGCGGTGATCGTGCGCGTGCCGGCCCCGCCTTTTAGCCCACCTATCGTGAAGGTGCCTGAAACGCTGGCGCCCGTCGCATCGTAGGTTTGCGATTGGTACGTGATGGTCGTGGGGTCGGTGGGGGTCGCGAAAGCGCCGGACGCGCTGGTCCCTTCGCTGTAGCCAACCGGGGGATAGAGCGCCGCCAAACTGGGCGGCGACGCGGCACCCAACACCGTTTGCAACGAGACCCCGGTGGCGTTCTTGTAGATGCTGAGCGACAGCGTCTTCACGGCAATCGAGGCGGGAACGTCGCTGCCGCGAATGAAATAGTACCCGCGCGGGCCATCGGAGCTGTAGCTACAAAACAGCCCCTGAGAGAAGTCCACGGGAACGCCGTCCACGGACGCCGTCAGCGTCCCCGAACACTTCGCCGCAACCAGTTGATTGGTGGTCGCGTCATAGATGGCTGGCGCGACTCCGCAGATCGCCACGCTGTTGCGGGCGACCGCCTGGGCGTCCGGGGTGACAGCGCTTTGGTAGACGACGCGCACCAGATCAAAGGGAACGGTCACGACCGTCGTGGTTATGCTCCCCGTGGTAACGGTCCCCGAGTCGACACAGTAGGCCGCCGCCGGATCGGCCGGGCACGACGCCACCATCATCCCACCGACGCGAAGGGCACAATAGGCCGCGAACGCTGCCTTCTCCTCGCTGGTCGCCACGCCACCCTTCTTGGTCAGCGTCGCGCATTGCCGAGCGTACCCATAGACGAAGGCGCCGTCAGCGGTCATCGCATCGAGGAGACAGGACGCGTCGCCGCTGGCGGGAATTCCCCGACCCATCGTCGGCGGTGCACCGCCCGCCCCGCTCACGACGCCCGCGCCCCCAGCGCCGCCCCCCCCCACGACGGTTGTTCCGCCGGCGCTCTGCCCCCCGGCGCTCTGTCCGCCAGCGCTCTGTCCGCCAGCGCCGCCCTTGCTGGCCCCTCCTCCCCCGCATTGGGTGCCCCCCAGCGCAAGGCCGATGACCACCACGCCAAGGAACGAGCTTCGGTCCAAGCCGAGACTTGAATTCACGCAAACCTCCAGAAAGTTAAGGGAAGAAAACGTCCAGCGCGGTCAGGGCTCTAACGGGCGGTTTCCGCCCCACAAATGTCCCCGATAAGGAATGCTATGTCCACTCTGCCGGGAGCGGCGGGTCAATAAAGTGTGGCAAGTGCCGATGACGTCGGTGCTTGCCACAGCCGTTTCACGCGCGCGGGTCGCCCGCCAGCAGCAGCCCGACCGATGACTCCGGCCGACCAGGAAAGATCGGCCGGTACGTCGTCTTGCACCTGGTGGGGAAGGGTGCGATGGGGGAGGTTTATGCGGCGTACGATCCGGAGCTGGACCGGAAGGTGGCCATCAAGCTGCTCCGCGGCACGGCCGGGGACGACGCCGAGGCGACCGCCGGTCGCGTTCGCATGATGCGGGAAGCCCAGGCGATCGCCAAGCTGTCCCACCCAAACGTGGTGGTCGTGCATGACGTCGGCGCCTACGAGGACAAGGTCTTCGTGGCCATGGAGTTCGTCGACGGCCACACGCTCTGGTACTGGATGCACGCCGAATCGCGCGCCTGGCCGGAGATTCTGCGAATCTTCGCCGACGCGGGGCGGGGGTTGGCCGCAGCCCATGACAAGGGTCTGGTTCACCGCGACTTCAAGCCCGAGAACGTCATGCTCAGCGCCGACGGACAGGTGCGGGTCATGGATTTCGGACTCGCGCGGAGCGTGGGGACCCGAGACAATGTGACGACCCTGCCAGCCGTCGCCGGCCCGAGGCAGGGGGGTGGAGCCGCGTTCGCCGACAATGAGCTGGTGGACCTGGAGTCCACGAGACCGATTGGCCCGCCGCCGCCCGGCTCTTGTCCGCCGCCTCGTTCCGGTGGCGACGTGCTGACCCTGCACCTCACCCAGACGGGCGCCATCCTGGGGACACCCGCGTACATGTCACCTGAGCAGTTTCGGGGAGACGACACCGACGCGCGCACGGATCAGTTCAGCTTCTGTGTCGCGCTCTACGAGGCTTTGTACGGTGAACGTCCGTTCGCGGGAAACACCCCGCAGGCCCTGGAGGACAGCGTCCTCCGGGGAGCGGTCCGCGAGGCTCCGCCCAAGACGGAAGTGCCCGGCTGGATTCGCAAGGTCTTGTTGCGCGGCCTGTGCACGAACACGAGTGACCGGTGGCCGAGCATGAACGACCTGCTGGCGGAGCTGGACCGAAAACGGCTGTTCGTGGGTCGCCAGCGCTTCGCGGACAGCGCCGCCGAGAAGCTGGGCGGCATCTGGCCTGCGCCCACCGGGGGCAAGTCCAAGGAGACGCCCGGCCGGTCCGAGATGCGTCAGGCCTTCCTCGCGACCGGGAAGCGGTACGCGACCACCACGTTCGAGAACGTGAGTCGTACGCTGGATCGATACGCCGAGGCCTGGACGGAGATGTACATCGACATCTGCGAGGCCACGCACGTGCGCGGGGAGCAATCGACCGACGTCATGGACCTGCGCATGGCCAGCCTGATGGATCTGCGCGAGCGCTTCCGGGTCCTCTGTCACATCTTTCGGCAGGCAGACGTTGACGTGGTGGAGAACGCGGTCGGCGCGGCCAACGCGCTCGGCAGCGTTGACCGCTGCGCCGATCTCGCGTTCTTGCGTTCGGCCGTCAAGCCGCCCGAGGGTCTGGAGACGCGCGCGACCGTGGATCGGTTGCGCTCGCGATTGGCGGAGGTGGGGGTGCTCGGTCAGGTCGGCCGGCTGAGCGACGGACTGAGGGGGCTCTTGGCGATCGAGGACGAGGTTCGGGGGTTGGGGTATTTGCCGCTGGTGGCGGAGATGTTGCTGGAGCTGGGCAAGCTGTATACCGAGCAACGAGATGGCAGCGCGGCCGGTCGGGTCCTCGAGGACGCGGTCTGGACGGCCGAGCTGTGCGGGTACGACGAGGTGTCGGCCGAAGCCGCTTCGATGTTGGTCTTCGTCGTGGGGGACACGCAGCTGCGGTTCGACGCCGCCGAGATCTGGTCGCGCTTCGCCGAGACCACCCTGCGACGCATGGGCGGCCACGATTCGTTGTGGGGTTGGCTGTTCAACAACCGCGGAGCCATGCGCTCACGGCAGGGGCGTCTGGCAGAGGCGCTGAATGACGGACGGGCGGCGGTGGCGGCCAAGGAGAGGGTCGGCGGCCCGGACAGCCCGGACGTGGCGCAGTCCCTGGGCAACATCGCCAACTGGCTGGCCCAGTCGGGCCAGGCGGAGGAAGCGCTGCCGTTCGCCGAACGGACGGTTCGCATATTGGAGAGCACGCTCGGCCCCGACCATCCGCGTGGCGCGTTCATGCTGTCCAACTACGCCGAGGTGCTGAACGAGCTGGGCAGGTTCAAGGAGGCAGAAGAGGTCGCGCGGCGCGCGCTGGCCATCTTCGAGCGGGAGTTCGGGATGGACGATCTGTTGGTGACCTATCCGCTGACGGCCCTTGGCGTCGCCTGCATCGGTGCCGCCAAGGTGACGGACGCGATGTCCCTTCTGGAACGTGCGGCGGTGCTGTGCGAAGCCAAGGAGACGGATCCGGCGCGCCTGGGTGAGGTCCATTTTGCGCTGGCTCGTGCCGTCGCCGCGGCCCGTCGGGATCACATCCGGGCACGGACATTGGCGGCACTCGCGGGCGACGATTATGCCAAGGCCGCCCGGATCCCCGTGGTCGTGCGTGAGCTCGCCCGAATCGAGCGGTTCCTCGTGTCGGCGCCGACTGAATCTATTGTCGCCAGACGGTGACGACGTTGTTGTTGCCCATGCACGCCTTGTAACCGTCATGTTCGTGGGGAATGTCGGCGGCCGTGCAGTGGTCGGCACAGTAACCGGTACCGCCGAACGGGTTGCTATAGGGAGCGCCGACCTGATTGGCGCCCAGGCGCCCCGGAACGACGCCCACGTCGAAATCCTTGCCGTTGCAGTAGTACGCCTGCGGCGGGCTCACGAAGATGTTGCCGAAGAATGATCCTTCCTGATGCGGATACTGTGGGTCTTGCCCCCAGCCAACACCGGTCTTCGCGGCATCGAGCCAAAGTGGAATGTGGACACCGGCCGTGTTCACATGCGCCATCATGCAGGCGCTCACATACCGTTGGCAGGTCTGTTGGCAGGCGCCGGTTTCCCACTCCGGCGCGAAGCCCAGCTGGCCGTTGTAGGTGTACGAAACGCCGTTCTGGTCCTTCTTGGTGATGCTGTGCCCGACGGGAAGCGCGCATCGCACCAGGTAGGCCACCGTCATGCGACCGCCGGCCGTCGTCATCAATCCGGTGGACGAGCTCAGCCCGTTGACCGCATTCAGCCCGTTCACCGCGTTCAGCCCGTTCACCGCATTCAGCCCGTTGACCGCGTTGAGGCCGTTGATCGACGACAAACCGTTCTCCGAGGTCAACGGATCGGCGACCGAAACGTGCTGACCGGCGACCTCATCGGGAGCGCTACATCCGAAGGCCAAGAACGCACAAGCGACAACCGTGGACGACATGACGCGAGAGGACACTTGCATTGGCCTGATCTCCTGTTTGGGTGCGGAACCCTGAGACCTAAGCAGATATCATGCCAGTTCTTTTCAGTGAATTACATTACCTATTTCTCGTGATATAGCCTGATCTAGGCCTCCAAGGGTTGCTCCCGCGACAACACCCGTTGTACTCCCCACGACAGGCCGGAATCGCGCCGCGCAGGAATCGAGTGGGGGTACATTCGCCCAGGCTCACGGGCCCAAGACACGAGCGCGACGAAGAACAGGATGCGGGGCCATGGCAACGCCACGACGAGTGGATGACGCACGAGAGCCCGTCAGCCGATCGAGGTCAACAAGAACTTGTTGAGAGCCATTGTCGGCGACATGTTTCGTATGAGACATGGGCCCTGAGCCCACTGACCTCACCCGCCTGGCCTCCCGAACAAGCTCCATCCATCGCATGAACCATCGGCTGGACGCCGCCGCAAGAAACCTCGCCGCCCGCTCTGTGTCGGCCGCCGCCGTGGTTTCGGTGGTTGCGTTCATGGCGTGTGGCTCGGGCTCGAGCGTGGCCAATCAGGACGCAGCGCCTGACTCAGCCCTTTCATGCCCGCTCACCTGCGACGCCACCCGCTACTGCCGTTTCACGTTCTTCTCTGGAAGCGACGGCGGTTGTGGCGAGACATCGACCGGGGGCGGATGGGCGTGCTTGCCCCTGCCCGCCTCCTGTAACGGTACGCTCAACTGCGCTTGCATTTGCGGCGCTTGCTGCACGCAGATCGAAGATCGTTCCTTCGCCTGTCCGGGCGCGTAGTAACTTCGCGCGGGGCGCGTTCGCCGAGCCCCAAGAAACCAACTTCGGTGCGGGTGTCGCGTGACTACGGCGGAGCCGACCGTCGTCGACTGCACGCCGTAGTCGTCCCGTTCGGCTGGATTGTCCAGCGAGCGGGCGCGCGACCAACTGCTACATCTTCTTGTCGTCCTTCGGGGCGGCGTCGTCGGCGCCCTTCTTGGCCTTCTTCGCCTTCTTCTCCTTCTTGGCGGGCTTCGCGTCGGCCGGAGGAGCGTCCTCCGCCTTGGCGACGGTCCACGAGGCGGGAAGAACGATGGCGAGGGCAACGAAGAGGACTCGGGTGAGTTTCATGATGGGTCTCCTGCTTTTGATTGTTGAGCGGACGAGTGCGCCACGGCGTCATGCACGGTCCATGCCGCCACCCCCAGGCCATGAAGGCGCGAAGAAACCGCGACGGAGAAGCCTTGCGTTGTGGCGAAATGGCAGTGGAAGCGCGCCTGTGAGGCAATTCGCCTCGCGCGGAGCCCGAGCGAGCTATCGGGGTGGGCCACGTAGCCCGCCGGGCCGGGGCGGCGGAGGCGGTCCTTACTTCGGGTAACCCTGCCAGAGCCATTCCATGACGTCCGGCTCCGTTTGACTCCGCACGCCCCCGTCGACGTGGCCCGCGCCAATCGCGTAGGTGAACTTGTAGTGGTATCCCTTGGCCATCAGGGCGGCCGCCAGGGCCTCGTTTCCGAGTCTCCAGTTGCGGAAGGATGCGGCGGTCTCATTGGCGCCGTTGTCCATCGAGCCGACCTCGAGAGCAATGCGCAACCCCAGCTTCACGGGCGCATTGGGAATCAAGTTTTCCCCGTACTCCCAGGCCCCATGCGGATACATGGTGCTGGACTTCAGATTCACGAAGGTGCCCGAGTAGGTCATGATCCGAAGAAAATCGCCGAACCAGGCCATGCCCAGGGCCGCGGGCGCGCCGGAGCTGCCGCCCATCGCGGCGCGACCCTGGGGGTCGGTGGTCACCTTCACCTTGGCGGTGGTCTCGGCCAAGGGGATGACCTCCTCTGTGACGAACTTGAAGTACGTGTCGGAGACGGTGTCGTATTCTCCGCTTCGATCGGTCCCCGGATTGATCATGATCCCGAGGGTCTTGGGAATTCGGTTGGCGGCGATGAGATTGTCCATGACCGTCATCAGCTCGGGGCCGTACTGGGTCCCATCCTGCACCACCAGCACAGGGGCAGGGGTGTTCGAGACGTAGCCGACGGGGATGTAGACCGTCACCTGGCGCGAGCCCCCGGGGTAGTACTTGCTGGCTGCGTTGGACATCATGAAGGTCATTCGGGTTCCCTTGGCGACCCCCGCCATCGTGGCGGACTCGGGCGCCGCCTTGAAGGGCGAATTGATGGTGAACTTCCCGTCTCCGGCGATACCCGGATCGGCGACCGAGCTGCCGCCTGCGGAGCCGTCGCTCCCGGCCTTCCCGGCGGCGCCGCTCGCGCCCGCGATGGCCCCGCCTGCGGAGGCACCTCCGCCCCCGGTCGGCGTCGAACCTCCGCTTGCGGCCCCGCCGGTCGATACCACGTCGCCGCCCGTGCCCGTTCCGCCGCTCGACCCGGCCGGATCGGCGCCACCCGTGCCGGTGCCACCGGTTGCCGTGACGGCCCCGCCCGTGCCACTTCCACCGGTCGCCGCGACGATGCCGCCCGTGCCGGTTCCGCCGCTCGACACGGCCGCACCACCCGATCCGACGGCTCCGCCGCCGGTCCCGTTCGGCGCCTGGGTCCCACCGGTCCCGGCCGGCGAATTACTGGAAGACGACCCGCACGCCCCAGCGACGACGGCCGACAGGAAGAGAACTTGCAAGAGCTTGGTCATCGACATCGTTCTGGCTCCGCCCGCGGGGATGTCTTCTTTCGGACGATCGTCTGTCGAGACCCGTTGCCCCGGAACGACCGGTATGAGTCCGTCAGTGTCGGGTGAGCCGGAAACTGGCTCACCCTCGGCAACGGAGCACCCCCACTGAAGACAGGATCAGGTTGAGATGGTCGGCACGTCGTCGGGCGGCTACCTGATCCCCACGGCCAGAACGATCGGCGCTCTCAACATCGGGAGCGAAGTTCCACGTTTGGCGGCAGATCCCACGGGGATGACGAAGACCCTCGGGAACGCCTCCAGCAGCAATGGAAGATCGTTGAACACACTGTACGAATAGTAGACGCCATCACTCTGGTTGTAGCCCCAGTCCTTGAAACCCTGCTGGACATACTTGATCATGGGCCACAGCCCCGCTCTCGTCGCGAGGAGCTTTACGAGGGACACGGGGAGAGAGCCTTGGCCGATGTAGTTGGCGTCGGAAATGAAAACCGCCTTTCGGGCGAGCTCGATCATCCGGCGGACAATCAGGCTGGGTTGCGGAACATGATGGAGGACGCCAAGTGACATGACGGCGTCGAATGAACCAGGGCCAAATGGGAGCGAAAGCGCATCCGTGCAATGAAGAATTTCTTTTCGAATGCCATGCCGGGTCGTTGCAATACTGAGGAGATCCGGGGAAGGATCGTTGCCCTCAACCGCGAGCTCAGGCATGTGGTCCAGCAGAAACTTGAGCCCCCGCCCCGTCCCACAGCCAACGTCCAGAACGGATTGAAGGTTCAGCTGGCGGATGAGACTCAGGATCATTTCGAGGCTCTCGGAGTGTTCATCATGGCTTGAGACATGGGCTTCGTCGTAGTCGTCGGCCGTCCGGCGATAGTAATCAATCTGCGTCTCTCCGCGGTGCGGCGGTCCTTTCGGCGTCGGCGTTTCACCGGCACGTTGTCGAAGCAACTGGAACATCGTCTGAATTGTCATCATTCCTCCGCGGTAGCATTCGACTTTTCGTGCTCGTCGGGGCGAGCCGCAGAGCGGTCCCGTAGCCAAAGCGAGAGAGAGTCGCGTTGGGGGTCCGTGAGTGTCCGGGCCACCCCTCGCCCCCAGGATGTCGCGGGCAGGCATGTCACGTCAACTGCGGACGGCGCAGCACCTGCCAGGCTCGACGGCCGTCCACCAATCCGCTCCTCCCTTCCACTCGGCGGAGGCGCGCACGGGCATGCCCCGCGCCTGGACCCTACCGGTCTCCTCCTCAGCGACAAGATCGGCGCCGAGCTCGGTGCGTCGGCGGGGGCGACGGGCGCGGGCGCGCGCAGCGCCGGGGCGGAAGCGATCCGCGCCCGCCTGCGCGGCGACCTGAGCGTACCCAGCCAACCCGCGGACTCGCCCGTGCAGCCCTGGCCGAAGCCAGGATGACGGCGCTCGGTCGTGGCATTCCGACCGATGGCCCTCCTGGCAGCTGCTTCAGGGCGTGGCCGGCTGGTGCGGGCGCACCACCAGATCGTCGATCCAGGTGTCATCCGAATAGCAGCCGATGCGGAGGGTGATGGCTCCCTCGCCCGCCACGTTGAAGACCTGCGAGACGCTGAACCAGTCGACGTCCTGGTCGCGCGCGGTCCCCGCGGCAACGACGTCGATGGGAAAGCTGGCCACCAGCGCCGCGCCCTGATACACGCCGATCCAGGCATCGTCGATGTTGTGGCGCTGCCCGTGAAGCTTGATGAAGAGGCCGAGGTCATAGGCGACGTCCTTCTGGATCGCGATCGGGTCGATGGTCTGGGCCCAGGTCCCGCTGGTCATGTGCAGCGAGGCCACGCCGCCGTGAGCGACGGTGTCATCGCGGGTGACCGCGCCGCCCATCGGGCCGGGGTCAACGGTCCAGGCGGCGAGCACCCCCGCGGCTTCGAAGTCGCCGCCTGCAAGCAGGTTCGCGACATCGACCTGCGTCGAGGCGATGTTGCTGCCGCCCAATCGGCCCAGTTCGTTCATCACGTAGACCCGGTAGTAGTACCGCTTTCCGGCCAGCAAACCGCCGTCGACGAAGTTGGTCTGTTCGCGCTCGGTGCTGACGTAGACCAGGTCGCCCGTCGTCTCGTCGATCCCGGGCGAGTCTCGCCGATAGAGCTTGTACTCGCGGAAGTCGTCGGCGTCCGTCGCTTGCCAGGCTACCTGAACCTGGGTGCCCTCCACGACCGGCGCGGCCAGGACGAGTGGCTGGGGTAGGATCAAAGCAGCCAGATCGACGTTTCCGATCACCTGCAAGGTGAGCTGGCGCTCGCTGAAGGTGCCGTTGGCGTCGCTGGCAGAGGCGTCGATCGTGTGCGCGCCGGCGGGCACGCCTTCGATGTCGAAGCGCCCGTTCGCGTCCGTAACGGCCGTCCAGTTGGCGGCGCCGTCGATGCTGACCGGGACGTCGGGCACCGGGGTCCCGGCTTGAACGATCGCGCCAGTCACGTGGTAGGTGGGCGTCCCCCCGCCACTGCCGGCGTCACTCTGGCCACACGCGCCCAAGGTCGCTGCCGCGCACAGCGCCAGGGCGGATCCCCCCACCCGGTTGCGCGGGTGCTCAGCTCCCGGGACAGACCGACTGCGCGCATACCGCGACATCCCTGTCAGCTTTTCCATCGATGGTCTCCTGGCGTGCGGGTGGTCCACGGGCCTGCGCCCCTTCGGACCCAGGCACACGCAAGACCTGTTCCGCGACGTGCCACGGCCTGGCGTCGCGCGCGCTCTCTTCGTGGTTCGTTCCGTGGAACGTCACCCGGCGTTCCCTGGGTCGTCACGCCTCTCCCTTTGGGGGAACGGATGGTTCCGTCTCCCGCGAAACGGGCCGTAGGGCCCCGGAAGAAGGAGCGAGCAATGGCAATCGACGAACAGAAACTGAACGAATTCATGGGGAAGATCGTGGGCGACCTGGGCGTGACCATGAGCAGCGCGTTGCTGGTCCTGGGCGACAAGCTGGGCCTCTACAAGGCGATGGCGGCGCTGGGCCCGGTGACGCCGGCCGAGCTCGCGACGCGCACCGAGACCGCCGTGCGCTACGTGCGCGAATGGCTGGACGCGCAGGCCGCCGCGGGCTACGTCACGTACGACCCGCAGGCCGGCCGCTACACGCTGCCCCCCGAGCAGGCGTTCGCCTTCGCCGACGACGACAGCCCCGCGTCGGTGGCGGGGGCATTTCACATCGCGCGCGCGATGTGGAGCGCCCTCGACAAGATGGAGACGAACTTCCGCAACGGCGGCGGGCTGGAGTGGGGGCAGCAGCACACCTGCCTGTTCGAGGGCACGGAGCGGTTCTTCCGCGCTGGCTACCTCGCGAACCTCGTCACCGCGTGGATCCCCGCGCTGGACGGGGTCAAGGCGAAGCTCGAGGCCGGCGCGACGGTCGCCGACGTCGGATGCGGTCTCGGCGCATCGACGATCCTGATGGCGCGGGCGTTCCCTAGATCGACGTTCCGGGGCTTCGACTACCACCAGCAGTCGATCGACCTGGCAAACCATCGGGCGCACCACGCGGGCGTCGCCGATCGGGTGACGTTCAGCGTGGCCAAGTCCACCGACTATCCGGGCACCGGGTACGATCTGGTCACGCACTTCGACTGCCTGCATGACATGGAGGATCCGGCGGGTGCCGCGCGACATGCGCGCGCGACGCTGGCCAAGGACGGGACCTGGATGATCGTCGAGCCGGCGGCGGGCGACAAGCCCGAGCAGAACCACAACCCGGTCGGACGCGTCTTCTATTCGGCGTCCGCGCTGCTGTGTGTTCCCCATTCGCTGGCGCACGACGGGCCGGCGCTGGGCGCCCAGGCGGGCGAGGCGCGCCTGCGCCAGGTGGTCATCGATCAGGGCGGCTTCACACGGCTGCGGCGCGCGACGGAGACGCCGTTCAACATGATCCTGGAGGCGCGCCCGTAGCGCTCGCGCCCGCGGCCTCGGGCCCCGTTGCCCACCCGCCGCCGGTGGAAGTCCTCTCAGAAGGTTGATGCGCCCGCGTCCCGCGATGCTGGGGGCTACAGCAAGAAGGGCGCGTGCTGACGCCGTCGGCGCCCGGGCGCGCGCTCGGCCGCCTATCCGGGTCCGGCCCGCTTTCCACCCGGCAGGACCTCGTCGATGAGACCATAGTCCTTGGCCTCGGCGGCCGACATGAAGTTGTCGCGCTCGGTGTCGTGCTGGATCTTACCGACGGGTTGACCGGTGTGCTTCGCGTAGAGGGCGTTGATGGTATCGCGCGCCTTGAGGATCTCCCTCGCGTGAATCTCGATGTCGGTGGCCTTGCCCTGCATGCCCGCGAGCGGCTGGTGGATCAACACGCGCGCGTGCGGCAACGCGCGGCGCTTTCCCGTCGCTCCGGCGGCGAGCAGAAAGCTGGCCATCGACGCCGCCTGACCCATGCACAACGTCGCGATGTCGCAGCGCAGACATTGCATCGTGTCGTAGATGGCCAGGCCGGCCGAGACATCGCCGCCCGGCGAGTTCACGTACATCACGATGTCCTTGTCGGGGTCCTCCGATTCGAGGAACAACAGCTGCGCTATCACCACGTTGGCCAGATTGTCATCGATCTGGTTGCCGAGGAACACGATGCGATCGTTGAGCAGGCGGGAGAAGATGTCCCAGCCGCGTTCGCCCCGTTGGGTTTGCTCGACCACCGTCGGCACCAAGGACTTCGTGCGAGTCTCTTGCAAATACTTCTTCATCGTGGCTCCGGCGTGGACAGCCACGCCACCAGGGCCGCTCGCGAAAATCGCCAGACCGTCCCGAGCTTTCGTCCCGGCAGCTTGTGCGATTCGGCCATCTCGATGATGACAGCCTCGTCGGTTTGCAGGAACTGGCAGGCCTGCTCGACGTTCATGACTTCCGGCGGGTCGTGGGCCTGAAACGAATAGGAGCCCAGTGTGGCCTTCAGATCCCCGACATCGACGGCGACCCTGCGCGTCGACAGCGAGTCCAGCACGCTGAGCCCGCGCTCGCTGTCGGGATCGACGTACTTCGAGACCAGTCCGGCGACGAGATCCTTCTTGCGCATCCCCAGCGCCTCCGCGGCCCTATCGAGCTTGTCAACGGCCGTCGTCGGCAGCCGCACATACAACGCGCCCTCGGCAGGTGGCTTCCTTGGCATATCTTTAAAATATATCCAAATATCTAGCTGTCAATACGGGCCGCGGCACGCCGCTTTTTTTGTCACCGTCCGGAGCGACGCTTAGGCTGCTGGGCATGGACAAGCAGCTCCTGGTCGAACAGCTGACGAACCACCTGCGGGCGTCCGCTCAGGTGGCGCGCAAGGCCGGGCAGGCCGCCGAGGAAGAGGCGCGCGACGGCGCGACGGCGGCCGAGAAGCGCGAGAACGCGCGCGTGTCGCAGGAGTACGCGGGCCTCGCGCGCGGACAGAAGGATCGCGCGAACCGCGCGCTCGCCGAGCTGGCCGCGCTGGAGACCTTTCACCCACCGGCCCGATTGCCGGCGCGCGGCGCCGTTTCCCTTGGCGCGATCGTCGAGGTCGAGATGGAGGACGAGGCGACGAGCATGAAGCAAGGGCGCACGTTCTTCCTGGCCCCCGTGGGTGCGGGCGTCGAGCTGACGGGCCCCGGCGGTGACGGCTTCCTGTCCGTCGTCACGCCCGTGTCCCCCATCGGCAAGGCGGTCCTCGGCAAGCTTGTGGGTGAAACGGTCGAGGTCGTCGTCGAGGGCGAGCCCCGCGAGTGGACGATAACCTTCGTCGAGTAGCGCGGCGCCCATCTGGCGCGAGGGCTTGCCGCGGCCCCACGGTGGGCGGGTGCCAGGCACGCGGCCGCCGGCGCAGCAGCAGGTGCGCGTGCAACTTCGTGACCGTCACGGAATATCGCGAGCGTCTGGATGTAAAGCGACTTTCGCCAACGACTTGCTAGAGTCAGCCGCACCCATGACGGCCACCGCTTCGTTCGCTTCCCAAACGCTCGACGCCGAGCTCGCGCGCAAGCACGAGGCGCTGCGGGAGGCGTTGCGGGATTGTGGTTCGGCGCTGGTGTGTTTTTCCGGGGGAGTCGACTCGACCTTGCTGCTGCGGGTGGCGCATGACGTGCTGGGGAAGCGCGCGTGGGCGCTGACGGCCGTCTCGGAGACGATGGCGGCCAGCGAGCGGCGCGGCGCCGTCGAGCTGGCGGCGCTGATCGGGGCCCGGCACGAGGTCGTGGAGTCCCACGAGCTGGTGCGCCCGGGCTTCGCGAAGAACCCCGTCGACCGCTGTTACCACTGCAAGGCCGAGCTGCTGGAGCTCGCGCGCCCGCGCGCCGCCGCGCTGGGGTTGGCGGCGGTCCTGCTCGGGACGAACCTCGATGACCTCGGCGACCATCGCCCCGGGCTGGCGGCCGCCAACGAGCACGGCGCGCGCCACCCCCTGGTCGAGGCCGGCCTCGGCAAGGCGGACGTCCGCGCGCTGTCCCGCGCGCTCGGCTTGCCGACGTGGGACAAGCCGCAGCTCGCGTGCCTGTCCTCGCGCTTTCCCTACGGCACCGAGATCACCCCGGCGCGCCTGCGCCAGGTCGACGGCTTCGAGGACGGCCTGCGCGAGCTGGGGTTCCGGCAGCTCCGCGTCCGCTACCACGACGCCGTGGCCCGCCTCGAGCTGGACCCGGACAGCATGCCGCGGGCGCTGGCGCCGGGGGTCCGCGAGGCCATCGTGGCGCTCGGGAAGCGGTCGGGCTTCACGTTCGTGGCGCTGGATCTGGCGGGGTTCGCGTCGGGGTCGCTCAACCAGCTCGTCGGTCTGCTGCCACGGCCCAAGGTCGAAACTTGACCCACCCGGGGCCGGTAGATTCGCACCGAATGGGCTCAATCCGCCGCTAACTTGACCCGATGAGTATAATTAGATCGTGATTTCGCTGGTCGTGGCCCTCGTCGCTGTCTCAGGCCCCCAAACGGGCCTGCCGGAGGCGTCGCCGCAGGGCGAGGAGCTGCTCGATGTCACGGCGCCGATGCTGACGCCGATGAGCCAGGTATTCGAGCCGATCGCGGCGCGCGCGTTTCACGAGACCCCGGGCGAGCCTCGCTCGCTCTCGAAGCGCGAAGAGTGGTTTCGCGACAAGGAGATGCGCCCCGATCTCCATCTTTCGGACGCCGCGCTGACGTCGGCGCAACGCGAGGCAGCCGCCGCCGCGAAGAAGGCGGGCGGGCACAGGCGGCCGAACAGCGACTCCACGGTCGCGTCCGCCCCCCCCGTGTTCCCCGGTGTTCGCATCGAGCCCGTCACGACCCTGTTCAACATCTGGACGCACGAGGCGTTCCCGATCCTGCCGGGCGATCCGATAGAGTCGCAGTTCCACACGTTCTTGCGGGACCACTACACGAACCAGGCGACGCAGATGGACACCCGCCTGGTCGACGTGCTGGCGCGCGCCGCGCGAAAATTCAGCGCCAGTCGCATCGAGATCGTGTCCGGGTATCGCTCCCCGAAGTACAACCTGATGCTCCGCAAGAAGGGCCACCAAGTGGCCCGGCAGAGCCAGCACGTCGAGGGACACGCCGTCGACTTCCGCATCCGCGGCGTGCCGACGCGCTCACTGCTGAGCTTCGTTCGCTCGCTGCGCCTCGGCGGCGTGGGCTTTTATCCGCATTCGCAGTTCGTCCACAGCGACACGGGCCGTGTCCGCTACTGGACGGGCTCCTAGCGCGCCTTCGGCGCTCTCGGAAGCGGCGGTCAGAGGCAGGGGGTCCGGCTCGGGGAGACGACGATGTCGTCGAACCAGATCTTGCGCGGCGGGCCGTGGAACTCCATGAAGCCGAACTTGAACACCTTGAACGCCGCGGCCGTGGACGGGTAGTTCGTGGCGTTGATCTGCATGGTGCCGTCGATGTACAGCTGCTGCACCTTGCCCTGGCCGTCGTACGACAGCTCGATGCAGTGCCAGGTGTTCTTTGGCAAGGTCAACGGGTTCGTGCCGCCGCTCATGGTGCGCCCGTAACCCGTCGGCCAGCGATCGTCGTCCTTCGAATTGAAGGCGATGCCGACGTCCTCGGCGAACTCGACGCTCACGCCGTCGTTCGGATCGTCACTGCCGGAGGCGGCCGCGAACGCGTTGTGGTTGAGGCCGCCGATGTCCATTTCGCTTTGAATGTAGAACCGCGCCCAGAAGGACGTGGCGGCCGGCGCCGCCAGCATCTTGTACGAGCTCCCGGAGGTGCCGGTCTCGGTGCTGGCCTTCACCCTGAGGGAAGCCTTCCCGCTGTTGTGCATCGTGGTGTCGAGCTCGTAGTCGCGCGTCCAGTCTCCGGGGGCCGCGTTCGCCTTGTATACGAGCTTGCTCGGCAAGGTGGCGTCCTCGAACCCCGAGCAGAAGTATGCGTCCGTGGGACACGCCGCAGAGACCGCACCCCCCGCCCCGCCGCCAGCGGAGCCGGCGGCTCCTCCGGTGCCGCCCGACGTGCCCCCGGGCGCATTGCCGCCCGTGCCAGAGCCGCCGGTGCCGCTGCCCCCCGTCGCCGAGCCCCCGGACGCGCTGCCTCCGGTGCCGCTGCCCGACCCGCCGCTGCTGGTGCCACCGCTGCTGGTGCCACCGCTAGCGGATCCACCCGAGGCGGAACCGCCCGACGCGCTGCCGCCCGAGCCCGTTTTTCCACCGGAAGCAGTCCCCCCGCTACCGTTCGAACCACCCGAACCCGAGCCACCGCTCGGCGAGGAGCTCGAGCACGCGGCGCCAAACGCCACCGAGGACGCCAGCAGCAGGCCGCAAATCTTCCAGGGTCCAGGTGTGGAAATCGGTGCGTTCATCTTCACCTCGGGGAGGCCCGCTTCACCCACCCGTCACCGCGCTGGCCGCCCCCGCAAGGCCGATTGACCGTTCAAGATACCAAAGGACTCGGCGCTGCGCCCTCCCTCAGTTGCGCGACAGCTCGAAGCCCCCCTCGCGGCGCCGTCGTCGCGTTAGATTTCGAGGATGAGCGACGAGACGAATTCCGCGCCACCCCCGGCGAGCCCGCTGGCGACGGCCGAGCCCTGGGACCTGGTGGCCGGGGCCTACACGGCCGAGCTGATTCCCATGTTCGAGGTCTTCGCGCGCGCGGCGCTGGCGGCGGCGGCGCTGCCCGCAGGCGCGAGCATCGTCGACGTGGCGGCCGGGCCCGGGACGCTGAGCCTGCTGGCGGCGGCGGCGGGCGCGCGGGTGGCGGCCGTCGATCTCTCCGCCGAGATGATCGGACGGTTCCGCGCCCGCGCCGCCGCCGCCGGTCTGCTCGACGCGTGCGACATTCGCGTGGGAGACGGTCAGCGCCTGCCGTTCCCGGACGCCACCTTCGACGCTGCTTTCTCGATGTTCGGGCTGATGTTCTTTCCGGACCGCGTCGCCGGCTTCCGCGAGCTCCGGCGGGTGCTTCGCCCCGGGGCGCTTGCCCTCGTTTCCAGCTGGGTGCCGTTCGTCGGTCCCTTCGGCACGCTCATGCAGGTGACGAAGGAGCTCATCCCCGGGCTGCCATTCGGGGGAGGCAAGCCGCCGCTCTCCGAGCCCGATGACTTTCGCAGAGAGATGACCACCGCGGGCTTCTCGTCCGTGACGGTCGAAACCATCGCCCACGACGTGGAGGCGCGGTCGTTCGACCAGTTTTGGGACTCCATGGAGCGGACGAACGCGCCCCTCGTGCTGGTTCGTCACCGCGTGGGCCCCGAACGCTGGGCCGCCTTGGCGCCGCGGATTCGCGAGCGGGTGCGCGAGGCCCTGGGCGACGGGCCCCTCGTGATAAGCCGGGGCGCGTTCCTTGGAATCGGGCGCGCCTGACGCTCCATGAGTGAATCCGCTTCCGCTCCCCACGACGGCGCTTGAATCGCGGAGGTCGAGGTCCTACGGTCTGACTATGCTGAAGAAGTCCCCACGGCGCACGGCTCGACGCGGTTCCCGGGCTGGTCGCAGGCGGGAGGCGCGCGCGATCGCGCTGGCGCTCGCCGGCATGCTCGCCGCTCTGGGACCTGCGACGCGGGCGACACCGCCCGCGCTGACCGCGAGCGCGGCGCCTGCCGGGAAAGCCCGGCCAGGGGCGGCAAGAGCGGCGCCCGCTGGCGAGGCGGCGGCGGCCGCGGGCGGCGCGGTCCCGGTCGTCGAGGGTGGGCACGCGGTGGGCCAGACGACACTCGAGGACGCCCGGCGAGACGGGCTGACCGTCGTCGATCTCTCGGACGACTGGCTGCCGTACGTCTTCTCGGAGACGCCCGAGAAGCCGCAGCCCCTGCGGCCCTATCTGGTCGATCTCGCCAATGGACGGTTTCGCTCGGGCAAGAATTACGCGCGGCCCCGCGAGGACCGCTTCTTCGAGGCGTTCGGCGTGTTCCCGAGCCTGACCCTCGTGCGGCGGCGCCTGGCTGACAAGAAGCGCCACGCCTGCCACGCGCGGGTGAAGGACGCCGTGCTCGAGGAGCTGCCGCCGAAGAACGTGATCCCGCCTGAAGAGCCGGAGAAGGTGCCGAACCCCGATCCCGCGACGGTCGGCGAAACGCCCATGATCCTCACCGGGCGGACGATCTCGCGCCGGCCGTTGACCGCGGTCGAGAAGCGGGCCGTGATCGCGATGCAGGCCCACCTACGCTGCGAGGATCTGCTGTCCGGGAAGGCGAGCCCGGGCCGGATGGATAGGCGAACGGCGGAGGCCCTGAAGGTCTATCAACGGCTGCAGATGGTCGCGGACAGCGCGCGCATCGATCCCGATACCCGAACGGTGCTGCAGGGCGACAGCCGCGAGCAGGACTTCCGGATGCTGCTACGCGCGTTGCGCGAGCGGGTCGTCGACGCGACCGGGCTGCTCGAGGACGGCTCGGCGCTGGGCGTGCAAGGAGAGGTTCAGGGGCGTGTGCTGGACAGCCCCGAGTTCCAGCCGCTGGCGGCCCAGAACAATCAACAACCTCAGAACCCGCAAACGGGTTCCGAACCTCCCGCCATGCGCGCGGACGGGCAAAGCCCGTCCTCCCGCGACGCGAAACCTCAGAACCCGCAAACGGGTTCCGAACCTCCCGGGCCGGGCAGCCCGCCAGCTGGTGCCGCGCGGCCCGGCCCATCGTCCGCCGCAGCGACGGCCATACCACCCGCCGGTGCCCCGATCCCGCCGGGAGCGACCAAGATCACCGCCGCGCCGGATCTGATCTCGGCGGCGACCCAGGCGGCCAGTCAGGCGCTGGGATGGACGTCGCCGGACGCCGTCCTCGCGAGCACGCTCGTGGCCCCTGCGGCAACGCCCGGCTCGCGAAAGCCCGCGCTGAAAGCACGCAAGGGGCTCCTCCCGCTGCCCACGGCCGTCGCGATCCGACTGCCGCCGCCACCGCCCTACCACGGCCCCAAGATGGATCTGCGCGCCGAGATCGATCGCGGCGAAGTGGTGCTCGCGCGGCCAAAGCTCGACAAGGACGGACACAAGATGTGGAAGCCCCCCGTCGCCGACCGCCCGACGCTGACGTTGTACGCGCGCGCGGGCGATCATGACGTGGCCCTCTGTCGCTGGCCGACCACCATCGGCGGCTGGAAGACGTTCGAGAAGTCCGACGGCACCATGGCCCTGAAGTACAAGGAGTCCGTCACGGGCGACGCGCTGTGGCCCGAGGTGCTGGCCACCCCGACCTGGCACCCGGCGCCGGGCATGCCCATCCGAAAGCTGCTCGTCAAGCACGGGGACACCTTCGAGCCGAAGACCGAGATCATCGGCCCCGGCTACCACGCGGCCTACGGGCTGGTGGCGATCGTGCATCACCAGATCATGGAGCGGAACGAGCGCGGCGAGCCGCAGCTCATGGATCTTCGCATCCGGACCCACGGCACGCCCGGCTACCGTTCGGTCAAGCGTGGCGAGAGCAACGGCTGCCACCGGTTGCACAACTACGCGGCCCTGCGGCTGGCGGGCTTCCTCGTGAAGCACCGTGAGAACGTGCGCGAGGGCCTCGTGCCCGAGGACTACGTGCGGAACCTCGAATACAAGGGCCAGAAGGTCGCGCTCGAGAGCGAGACCAAGGGCTACCGCTTCAAGCTGACGCCGCCGGTGCCGGTCACCGTCCTCGGCGGCGACATCAAGGGTGACCCGAGGTCGGTCAAACGCATGGTCCCGCTCGCCGCGGTGCCGTGAGCGAGGGCCCTCGAGGCGGCGGACGCCCCGGTCGGCCGAGCGCCTGACAGCCTCACTGCGTCTGAAACGTGTCGATCAAGAAAGTCGCCTCGATCGGGTCGAAGGTCGTCCCGGCGGTAGCGGGCGGGGACCCCGAATAGAACTGCACGCCAACTTGAACGACCATCGTGTCGTCGTAGCCGACGGTGGCGACCCCGCCCAGGTCCAGGGACAGCGGCAGCCAGGTTCCCTCCTGCAACGTGATGCCCTGAGAGCCACCGTACGTATAGCTGGTCCCCGTGTCTGCCTCGAGGATCGCGCCGCCGGGAAACGCGCCGCCGGTCGACGAAACCAGTTGCACCTGCACGCCAAGTTGTAGTCCCTTGAGGTTCACGCCGCCGGCCATCCCCAATTTGACGTCCACGTACTGGTTGTAGCCGGTGAAGGTCGCGACCAGCTTCAGACACCCCGCGCTGGGCGTCGTGGGACTCCCGTCCGTCATGTCCCAGGTCAGGGCGGGCGGAGTCGAGGCGTCGGCGCCGGCATCGTCTGCCATCGCGTCGCCAAGGTTGGTGCTGGTGGTGTCGTGATAGGTGTTGATCGAGAAGCCCTCGATCGACGAATCGAAGGTGTATGACAAGGCCGGCCCCGCCGCGTCCCCAGTCATCGTCGTGCCGCCGGTCGCGGATGTCCCGCCGGTTCCGTTCGTTCCGCCGGTCGCGGACCCCCCGCCCGTTCCGTTCGATCCGCCGGTCGCGGACGCCCCGCCCGTTCCGTTCGATCCGCCGGTCGCGGACGCCCCGCCCGTTCCTCCGTTCGCCTTGCTGGTCGTGCCGCTCCCGCAAGCGAAGCTCGCCATCATCATCGCCGCGCCACACAGGCCGGCCTTGATCGAAGCTCCAGGTCCAAACTTGTCCATGGTGTCCCCCCTCACACTTGGTTCCGCGAGCGCCTTTGCCCGCCATCAGAGCCAAGGGTGTGAGTCGTGTCAACCAGGATTCAGCGGCGCTCGCGGAAAATCACCGCCCCGCAAAAAATCGAAAGGCCCGGCCACGCTGACCGCGCGACCAGGCCCTCGTGGCGCGCCGATTCCTTTGAAAAGGACCCCAAGAGGGTCCTCTAGATCCCCCGTGGGACGGTGCAAGCGAGCAAGGCTCGCTCACCGACGCGATTACTTGCCGGCCTTCTTGAGACGCTTGGCTTCCTTCTTTTCCTTCGGGGTCTTGGTCGGCGCTTTCTTGACGTTCTTCTTGGCGTCCTGGCTCTTGCTCATGAGATGGTCTCCCTTGGTGAAGGTGTGGATGGTCGGCCCTTGCCGGCTCGTGCATCGTAGTCGAAGCGGGCCCCCGGCGCCTGGCCGCCGGCCTGACTCTGGTCCTCTATGGCAGGCCCGCCATCGGTGCGCCGGGTTTGCCTCCGGCGGTCCACTGGTAGACTTTTCCGTCTGAGCCGACGGCGATCACGAGGGTGACGCCGGCGGTGACGTCGGTCCACCCCGACACGCCCGCGGGCGGCGCGACCTCGACCGCCGTGGTCCCTGTCCCCTTGCCCCAGGTCCACAGCTTTCCGTCCGTGGTGATGGCCGCGGCGTGGTCCTTGCCCGCCGCTACCTTCAGCCAACCCGTGGCTCCGCCCGGAAGCGCGACGGCGGTCGGGGTGGGCTGACTCGCCCCGCTGTTGCCGAGCCCGAGCTGGCCCGACTCGTTGGCGCCAAAGGCGTACAGAGTCCCATTGCTGGCGATGGCCAGGCTGAAGTCGCGTCCGCCGAGCGCCAGCTTCCACCCGGTCACGCCCGTCGGCTTCATCACCGCCTTGACGATTCCGTCGGGCGCATTGGCGGCGGCGCCGGTGCCGAGCTGCCCCATGCGGTTATCCCCCCATGTCCACAGCTGATCGTCCTGGGTGATCGTGAACAGCTGCGAGTAGCCGCCTCCCAGGTATTTCCACCCCGACACGCCCGCGGGCTTCGGCACGGCGTGGATCATCGGGTTGGCGGTCATGTTGCCGATGTTGGTGGTGTTGGCCTGCTGGCCGTACAGGTTGCCGCCCCACATGTACACGTTGCCGTCCGAGCCGAGGAAAGCCGAGTAGCGTTCGCCAGCGGCGGCAAGAGGCAGCGCGGTCACCCCCGGCGGGATCGCGACCATCTGGGGCACGGGCTGGCTTCCGAACACGCCGGTTCCCATCGTGACACCGAGCTGTCCCGAGTAGTTGACCCCGAACGTGAAGGCCTGGCCGTCCGTGGTGATGCCAATCGCGTGAATCTCGCCGCCCGCGTAGGCAGCCGCGCTCGTGGCGAGGGCAGACACGGCGGCGGCAGCGGTCCCCGTGTGGCCGAGCTGTCCGTTGCCGTTCACCCCCCACGACCACAGCTCGCCGTTCTTCGTGATCGCGTAGGACGAGGATGAGTTCGCCTGGGGGAACAGCACCGGGCCCGTCCGCGTCCCCGGCCCGCCGCCACCGCCGCCGCCGCCGCCGGGGGCTCCTCCCGGACCATCGGAGGAACCAACCGGGCCATCCGCCCCAGTCGCCCCACCCGCGGCATCCATGCCCGTCGCGGCTCCTGCATCGCCCGGGGAGGCGACGCCTCCCGCTCCTCCCGAGCCGCCGCTGCTCCCGCCGGTTCCACTCGACACGGGTGGCGCGCCGCCCGAGCCCGCGGGGGTCGCGGCATCGGGGTTACCCCCGCCGCCAGGAGTTCCGCCGCTTCCGCCCCCGGGCGGCGTCACCGCGCTCGCGCCGCCCGTTCCGGGCGCCTGTCCTCCGGAGCCGGTCGCCCCTCCGGAGGCCCCGGTCGCCGGCTTCGAGCCAGACGAGCTGCCACATCCCGCGAGGCCCAGGAACGCGAGTCCAATGGAGAGTCGAGCGAATCGCGCTGCGTTGGCTGTCGACATGGTTCGTCTCCCCCTGCCAGCTCGGCTCGAGCGGCACGGTTTTTTCTAACAAGACACCCTCGCCCGGTAAACAGATGGGCAGCTTCGCGCCTCCCTACCGTCTACAATGTCCAGCATGAGCAGCCCGAGGAAGAAGGCGGAGGACATCGTGGCGAGGATGACGCGGGGACTGCGGTACTCCCACGAGAGGTTGGTCGACGAACAGGATCCGGACAGGTTCAAGATCTGGAACGAGCTGAACCGCATGGTCGAACGTCGCGAGCTGGTGGCTCCCGACACGGCGACGTTCGTCCGGCCCGCGCTGCCATTTTGAGGTCTGGTCCCTCCCTGGGCGTCCCGCCTCTCCAGCGCGCGCTTGGCACCCGATCAGAAATGACCTGATCGCTTGGGTGGGGCCCGCCCGACGGCCTCCGCTTGCATGCCGCCGCTCCGTGCGGTAAACAGTGAACCATATGGTTCAGTTTTCAGGATCCCGCCTCGATGCCTCGTTCGGCGCGCTCTCGGACACCACCCGCCGCGGCGTTCTGGAGCAGCTCGGGCGCGCAGACGCGTCGATCTCGGACCTAGCCGCGAAGTTCGACATGACCCTGACGGGCATGAAGAAGCACGTCGGCGTCCTGCAGCAGGCCGGGCTCGTCACCACGGAGAAGGTCGGGCGCGTGCGGACCTGCAGGCTCGGCCCGCGCCGACTCGAGGAAGCGACGGCATGGATCGAGAGGTACCGCCAGCTATGGGCCTCACGCTTCGACGAGTTGGACAAGGTTGTCGAGAAACTGAAACAGAAGGAGATGCTCGATGAACGCAAGAAGAGAAAGTGAGCCCGCCCGCGTGAAGAACCCTACGACGGTGGAACGGAGGTCCGACCGTGAGCTCGTCGTCACGCGAACCTTCAATGGCCCGGCGCGCATCGTGTTCGAGGCGTGGACCAAGCCCGAGCTGTTCAAGCAGTGGTGGGTACCGAAGTCGGCCGGCATGACCCTGCTCTCCTGCGAGCTGGCTGTTCGTGTCGGGGGCAAGTACCGTCTCGTGTTCGACAACGGTGCCTCATCGCACATGGAGTTCTTCGGTAGGTACATCGAAGTGACACCGCACTCGCGCCTCGTCTGGACCAACGAGGAAGGTGGTGACGGGGGCGCCGTCACCACGGTGACGTTCGAGGAAAAAGGCGGCCAGACGCTGCTCGTCCTGCACGACCTCTATCCCTCGAAGGAAGCGCTCGACCTCGCCTCCGGGAGCATGGATGGGATGCCCGAGACGCTCGCGCAACTGGCCGACCTCCTCGTCACCCTGGGCGCGACCGCGGGACGGTCGTAAACAGCTCGGTCACCATGGTGGGAGCTCAGGCGCGCCCATCCGCGAGCCGAATGGCGCTCGCCATCCGATCGGAGACCGCCCCTCCAGCACGGGCTGGTAAGCTCGCCTCGTGCATTCCTCCTTGATCGAAAAGATCGACGCGCGGCAGGCAGCGATCTGTCTTTACGGGATGGCGCCGCCCAAGGCGGCCACGCCCGTCGACGAGTTGTCCGGCATCGTGGCGCGCCAGATCCAACGCCTCAGCACCCTGAAGCTGGATGGCCTGGTCATCTACGACATCCAGGACGAAGCGGAGCGGATCGCGACGCCCCGGCCATTTCCCTTTCTGCCGACCCTGGACCCACAGGCGTACGCCCACTCGCATCTGGCCGATCTGCCGGTGCCGAAGGTGGTGTATCGATGCGTAGGCCGCGACACGCCGGAGACGTTCGTGAGCTGGCTCGACGACCTGAACCGGATCTCCGGGCCCAGCCTCGCCGTCCTCGTGGGAGCGCCCCGCCAATCGGCACACGCCGGCCTGACCTTGACGGACGCGTACCCAGCGGCGCGAGCGCAGGCCCCTCGCCTCGTCTTGGGAGGCATCGCCATTGCCGAGCGCCACTCTCGTCGCCAGGACGAGCACACGCGCATCCTCGCGAAGACGAGCGCAGGGTGCCGATTCTTCGTCACCCAAGCGGTCTATGACGTCACGGCCACGAAGTCGCTGTTGTCGGACTACGCCCTCCTCTTGCGGGAGCGCGGCGAAGCGCCGGTGCCCATCATCCTCACCTTCTCGCCGTGCGGGTCGGAGAAGACCCTTGGGTTCATGAAGTGGCTGGGCATCCATTTCCCGCGTTGGCTCGAAAACGATCTGCACTTCGCCCCCGATCCGCTGGCCACCTCGCTCGAGCTGTGCGAGCAGATCTTCGTCGAGGTCTGGGACTACGCACGGGATCACGGCATCCCCCTCGGGATCAACGTCGAGAGCGTCTCGATCCGGAAAGCGGAGATCGAGGCGTCTCTCGAGCTCGCGCGCCGTTTGCAGCGCCTGATGGAGAGACTCTAGAAGACGACAATTGTCGGGCGCAGGCGGTCGACGTAGGGATCGTTGGGCACGCTGTCGGAGATATAAGCAAACTCGTCTCCCCAGCAAAGGAGCGTGCCATCGGAGCGCAGCGCACAGCTGTGCGTTGTTCCCAGCGACAGCTGCACGACGTCCGTCAATGGCGCGACAAGCACCGGAATTGATCGATTGGTCCTGGAGCCGTCGCCGAGCTGGCCGTGGGCGTTGTCGCCCCAACACTTCACGCTGCCATCTTGTTCGAGTGCGCAGACGTGACTGTCCCCGGCCGCCAGGTCCGTCACGCTCGATAGGCCGACCACCGGGGTTGGCAGCGTTCGATTGGAGGTGGTCCCATCCCCGACGCCGCCGTATTCGTTCGACCCCCAACAGCTCACCGTGCCGCCATCCAGCAGCGCGCAGACCAGGTTCGCGGCGACCGCCAGTTTTCGAACGTGGGACAGGCCCAGAACCGCTCCCGGGCGACTCCGGTCGGCCGTCGTACCGTCGCCCAGAGCCCCGGCCCAGTTGTAACCCCAGCAGCTCGCGGTGCCGTTGCTCAACAAGGCGCAGGTTTGCACATCACCAGCGGCGATCTGTTTGACGCCCGACAGCCCTGGAACCGTGGTCGCGACCGTCCGATCGGTCATCGTGCCGTCACCCAGCTGGCCCGCGTAGTTGCTTCCGTAGCAGATGACGGTGGCGTCATCCCTCAGCGCACACGAGTGATATTCGCCGAGCGAGATCTGTCGGACCTCCTCACCGTCGAGCGCGAGCACGGGCTCGTGGCGCTCGATGGTCGTCCCGTCGCCGAGTTGACCATAATTGTTGGACCCCCAGCACCGCAGGGAGCCGTCGCCCAGCTGCGCGCAGCTGGCGGTGTAGTCGGCGGCAACGTGGAGAGCTCCCGACAGCCCGTCGACGGGCGCGGGCGGCAGAACAAGGTTCCCCGAGGTTCCGTTGCCGATCATCCCTCCGTAGTTCTGTCCCCAGCAGCGCACCGTGGTATCCGCCATCAGCGCGCAGCTGTGATACCAGCCCGCGGCGATCTCGGTCACGCGCACGTTCGGCGCGGGGCCGGGAGACTGGCCGCCCGTGCCACCCGTCGTGCCGCGGTCGCACTGTTCAGGGTGGTGGAGACAATAGGCATCCACGACCCCAACCCAGCCCTCGTCCCCGCAGCCCCCTGCGGCGACGATCCCGATCAGCAAAAACCACGGCGCCCGCCGGGCGGTAGTCCATGGAATCAAAACCGCGGTTGGCATTGCTTGCGAACAACCAAGCACAATGTGGGCCGGCCTTCCGGCGAAGACAAGCTCCCGGTAGTCCGGGGTCGGCGCACCGGGCCCGGCGACAGGAGCACGACAACATAGTCCGACCAATCGGGTTGCTGGCGGTGACCGGCTGTCACTCTGAAGGGGACGGCACCCCCGTGGAGGCGGCGCCGGCCGCACTCGACGTCGACCATCTGGGAAACGGCCACGCTTACGCTTCCGCGCGCGCGGCCGACGCGCTACGCCAGATACGCCGCTGCCTGCTCGAGCACCGCCGCCGACTCGGGGCCTCCGGTCGTCAGCTTCTCGTGCGCCACGATCAGCCGCTTGAGGCGCGGCGTCTCGGCGAGGCGCTCGAGCTGGCGGCGCAAGGCTGCGCGGTCCTTGACCACCAGCAGCCTGAACAGTCTGTGTACGCGCGGTCCGGGCGCGGAGCCGACCAGGGTCACGAACAGCCGGCCGAGCAGGTCGGTCTTCATGTCCATGTTGAAGACCACGTCGCCGAGGACCAGGGTGATCCCGTCCTCGGACTCGACCGTCATCACCCCCTCCTGGTCTCCGATGCCGTCCAGCGGAGACAAGACCACGGTCTCGTTCGACGGGAAGTCCTCGAACGTCCCATCGGCGCGCTGCACGCGCTCGACGGTCTTCCGGGCCCCGCTCGGGACCAGCACCGTCAGGTC
>Ga0265332_10000119_pt1 | contig 66554 bp, 40 predicted proteins | sample 41926metaG_FD_202084 | JGI IMG/M metagenome (GOLD analysis project Ga0265332, IMG submission 202084) | Rhizosphere microbial communities from Carex aquatilis grown in University of Washington, Seatle, WA, United States - 4-19-26 metaG | ecosystem: Host-associated > Plants > Roots > Rhizosphere...
AAAACTTAAACTTGACCAACCCTTTAATGTTATGATACTTGCTCGTATTGGTCAACAAACCGTTCCCGCTTCGCTTGATGTTTCTTTTTCTGCTGGAGTACAATTACTAAAAGGTGAAACGCATTGGCAAGGGATAGTAGATAGTACTCTTGATAAAAGGATGGATTTACTTTTCAAGATTAGTGAGCCGGGAACTTACGAAATTTCTGTACTCGAAGACTTTATATGGGGGAAAGTTGAACCAAAGTTAGTTCGTTTTCCTATGCATAGAACAATGTTTTTCTACGCCTCTAAAGATACCGTTATATGGTTTTCGAGTCGAGATGAAAGGGAACGAGCGATTCGGGATTCACTGGTATTTCCCGGTATACTCGAGCGGAGAACAGAAGAGCGAAATCATTATCAGTACTTTCTCCAAGGCGCTAAGATGAAGGCGACTCCATTTACTTTGAGTAGCGATTTGGCGGAATTGACACGTGATATCCCCTTGTATCCTGATTCCACTAAGTATAAAGACTTGTCCGGTAGCTACGATTCCAATCAAGTTGCGCTGATACGAAAATATACTCTGTTGTATGCACCACCCCGTTATGATCGCATCGAATATGCTTTGTCGCTTGATTTCATGGATCGCATTACAAAAGAGCAATTACAGAGTATGGTAACATTAGTGACAAAACAGATTACCGATCTGTATGATGTTGATCAAAAGATATTGCGAATGAAACCCTCCGATGAGAGGACCAAATCTCTTCAAGATCGAGCGGTATTATTAAAGAAACAAACCGTTGAACGAAATGCTGTAATGGAAAAAAAGTAACAGTCCGAAAGAGATGGGATTGCAATAAATAGATACGTATCCTTCAAGGAGAACATGATATGCAGAGTTCACCAATACGGTATACCTTAACAGGTCTATTTCTACTTGTTTTTGTAAGTGCCTTCCCAACGCATTGTTACGCGGAATTGACCGGTGTTACTCCAGCGATTATTCATCCTTTGGATAGTATTCATTATTCAAATGTGGATAACATAACTCTAAATTGTGTAGTTCATGCAAATGGTAGACCTACACAGCGTTTACCAAGTTCGTTCGAACTAAACAAAAAGTATGATATCAAAATATCTGTTTCGTATAGTTATCATTCAGACATAGATTCCTTGTGGACATACTCCGGAGGTGATACTGTATGGCAATATTATGATCCTTTTTATTATCCAGATTATTTGCAGGTATTTTCTTATCTACCCAATAATTCCTCTCCGACACCAGATGATACAAATTTAAGTGTTTTCCCATTTAATCTTTATAATAACAGGAATCATACTACACCTCTTCCTTATGATTTAAGAGGAAGTTTTACCGTTAAATTAAGTTATGCCACGGACTGTACCGATAATGGAAATAATAGTTACTACCCATACTACACAAACCGAGATACTTTAAGCGATTCGATTACTTATACACTTGTAGCTTCACCATTACCAAAAGTACACATTAAGGGTAATTTATTTTATCAAAGGTATGTAGATGGACGGTGTGCAAGTAATTCGATTACGAAAAGTCCATTAGTATTCACAACAGTTAAATTATTTAGTGTTGGAACAGGTAATCAAATCGATTCAACAAATACTGATGATGCGGGTTTATTCAATTTCCCCACTGGTCAAGATAGCGCAGTCGTAAGGGCAGGTGTATACGTAAAAGCGATTGCAGAGTTTAGAGATTCTAATAATCATACGATTTGTCAGGTTCGACCTTCTCCGAATGGTACTCTTTATTCACTAAGAACTCAAGATATACGTGTAGATACTTTATTGCATCATATTCGGCAAAATAGTCTAATTGATTTGGGAAACGATACACTTCCATCACCAGTAGATTCCATAAATGAAGGGGCAATGGCCATTGGGCAAACGATTATTAAAGGTAATATTTGGGTTAATGATACTTTGTCAATAACTAATTTGGGAAATTATCAAGTTGTATGGAAAGATTCTGGTTATGTAGATACTTCAGGTTTTGGAAATAGTCGCGTGAATGGGATAATCTATATCGATAAAAAAGATCACTCCCAATGGAATGATTGCTCGGTTTTGCATGAATTTGGACATATTGTCGCAGACACTTTGAAAATATCAAATTCTCAAGGTGCTAAACATGATTGGGATGGACCAACCAACGAACTGAAAGCTTGGACAGAGGGATTTTGCAATTTTTTTGCCTGTGCTGTTACAAATTCACCATTCTATATCAACTTTAACACGGTTGATTCACTTGGATTTTCTGTCAATATTGAAACAGGACAGATTCGGGGACAAAATGTAAGAGTCTTAACTGAAATTGATGCAATAAAAGGGTTTAATGAAGGTAAAGTTGCGGGAATTCTGTGGGATTTACGTGATAATAATGTTAATGATGCAGTTCAGCCGGATTCTGATCCCGATGGTATCTGCGATAATTATTGTTACGATGGTTTTTGGACGACTTTAACCACACATGATGCAAATTCATTATTCACGGAATACGATCTTTACAATAAAATTAGTTCATCATTCGGTAGTCCAACGATTACCTATCGCACTCCTGATTACCCTAAACTGTGGTCGGTTTATTGGGAACACAATATGCGTTCAAATGATTCCTTCCCCACACCACCACCCCCCAAAGTAGATGCCATATATTGGAAAAAGGATTGTGACAGCATCGCTATTTCATGGACAACGGCGTTTCGTCGAAAATTTAGTGGGATTCCTATACCAATCAGCAAAGTGTATCGAAAAAGTCAAAACTGGTTACGATGCGTCTCGGGTTTAATCACTACTGGGGATACTGTGTTTGTGGATACTCTTCGTCCGGCTAAAAGGCAAACAACACAATATTCTGTAACATCTCTAACTAATATTGTTGGGCCGGATAGTACTTTACATGAATCTTACAAGACTGCTACAGCAATCCATTTCGGGAAAAAAACTAAACAATCGAATTCACATTTTAAATACAAAATTTCAACTTACAGCTTTAATGATCCTGAAGATAGTTTAAAGTATGAAAACTTTTACGATTACTTCATAGAACCGGATACCATGTACTCCGGGGATACAAGTATCATCTACCCAAACTACAAAGTAATTTTAGCAGACATTGGTAAGTTAGTTGTCGATTCAGGCGGAGTCCTTATCTTTGCGGGTCGTGACAGCACTGACTCACTCAATAAAATGACAACCGTCAAACTCTATGATGGTGCGACCCTTTCCAACCCCGCCATCGAAGTACTCCCCGGCGGGAAAGTCATCGGTAAACATGCCCACTTCGAGAATCTTCCCATAGTCATCCATAATCAAGGCGGCATCGTTGAACTCGATTCCTGTGAATTCGTGAATTGCGCACACCCTATTATCGATACGTTGCAGACCGATACACTGACCCTTACGAATATTGCATTTAAGAATGATTCGAATGGCGTTGCCGTATATGGTACACATACTACGACTACGCGCCCCGTCACGATTCGCAATTGTTCATTTCATAATATTGCCAACATCGCAATTTCAATCGATTCGATTGCGGGTCTTAGTGATATTTCGCAATGCACGATGGATAGCACTACATATGCGATTGAAGTTACACACTTAATGCGTAATGTATTGGTGGACAGTTGCAATATCACTGCGGATGATGGCATTTATGCCGGAATGTCAACCGTGAAAACGGATACTCTTTTAATGCGCCGTGATACCATCTCTTCCAGTTACATTTCATGGTTCCATAATGCCGCAACTGTCGATGCAGATAGTTGCGTCTTTACTTCGAAAACAGCTGGCGCGGGATACGGCGTTGTTTTCGATGGTGAATCCAACGATTCCTTAATCAATCGAGTCAGAAATTCGAAAATTTCAGGATTTTTATATGGTGCATGGGCGCTTTATGCAAATGCGACATTGGAAAGGGATTCGATTTGGAACAATAGTAAAGTGGGAATTTCATGGGATCATAATAATAGCTCTGCGGATGTTAAAGGACGAATAACCGAATGTGACGTACACAATAATGGCAGCAATCAATTTTCAAAGGTAGGAGGAATTTATATCGTCTCGTCAGACCCTATTCTCACCTGCAACCATATTTATGCAAATCGACCGAATGCGTGTTATATCAATAATGGTGGCAGACCACTATTTAAGGATACTCTAAACGCAAAAGTAGGTGCAAATGTAATCGAAGGTGACAGTACCAGAATATTTTATATGATTGGTTCAACTCCGGATTTTGAAAACGGTGGAAACACCTTTATTCTCGGATCAAGTACGTATTTTAGTTATGGTGGATCGGTTAGCTCAAAAATAAAATTGGCAGGTAATTATTTCGAGCCACATGCAACTTTAAACCGGTTCTATCCAGCAGATACTGTTCATTGGGATACTACTGGACAATCTTCTGCAGGTTTGGAATGTGGCGCAACTCTTAGTAACAAGCGTATTGAAGAACCGGAACGCAATAGTTGTTTTGTTATCGATTCTCTTCTCGAACGTTTTGCTCAAAAACAAACTTCGCTAAAAGAATTGCTTACTTATAAAGGTCCCGACCGTAAAGAGCTCTTGTTCAGTGTGACTTATCAATTGGATGCCGAGAAGGATTTTTCCATTGCGGATAACGTGCGCGAAGTAATTTTACAGGAAAGTAATTCGTATGATTCGCTTCGTGTTCGCTACGACAAGTATCTGTCGAATTGGTTACTGCGGACACCGAAAGCGAAACGTAAACCATTCGAGTATGAGAACCTTGAAATTGCCCGTGCTATGACAGACAGTATGCTTGCAATGTCCCAAGTCATGAGTCCTACTCAACCTGAGGCACCGCTCCCGAAGAGCTTTAAGTTATATCCTGTCTATCCTAACCCATTTAACTCGACGACCCGAATTCACTTCGATGTTCCCACTTCGAGTAAAGTGAAAATCATCGTGTACGATGCACTTGGCCGGAAGGTAGCGACCCTCGCCGATAAGAATTTCCAAGCCGGTTCCTACCATATCGAATGGAACGGCAACAATGCCAGCGGCATGAAAGTTTCATCTGGTGTATATTTTATTTCGATGCGCTCGCCTTCGTTTGTCGCTACCAAGAAAGCAGTGTTATTGAAGTAGGAACATAAGTTTTTACTTGAAAGGACCGCCTCACCAATTGTGAGGCGGTTTTATATTTTTTTTTCATCCTTAGGGTGGGTGGTTGGGCGGTAACGGATTGGAGGGTTTCCGCTTTTAGTGCGAAGCACCAAGCGGAGAATTTTCCAAATTCTCCGCTCACTGAGTAAATTGCTTCAATTTTTCAAGCGGCTAAAAGCTCCGCTTTTGTTTCGCTGGCTTGCTCTCCGATAGCTCCATTTCGTGCCTCATTAAATGGCAATTCATAACTTGTTATGAGTGCGTCCTCAAACGTTCCCCCGCTACGCTCATAAAAGAAGACAAGACCTTGTGCCTTGTCTTTTTCGTTTTTAGTGACAATAGAACTTTCTGCTCGACTTCTCACTTTTTACCAAAATATAGATCTCGATCATGGATAATGATGACAACAGAGAGTCTTTCGTCGAGTGAAATCCAATTTTGTTCGCTTGAACAGTCAATTCATGACGCTTCGAGAAAGTAGAATAATTTTACAATAGAATCCTAAATTGTGATGATAAAATTTACAACTTCACAATATTGACATGAGTATTATAAACAAGAACAAAGAAAAATACACTGTAAAAATAATTTACAGTTTTCTTCCGAGAGTCAGAATCAAACGAAATTACGAATGTAGAAATAACTTTATAGTTATCAAGAAGCAAGTCGACAATTATAATTAACTTTGCTTAGCTAAATGGTACTTATTTTATGCGGGTTTGCAGACTATTTTGTAAAAATCAAAAGTTAGTATTGCCAATTTCTTCGAAGAGGTGTAATATGTATACAACAACTTCTACTCTGCTTCACACATTCATAGAGAAAGCGGAAGCCATGATTAACAAGCATCGATTATTACTTCTTTTTACCCTCACCAGCATACTATTCCTTGCCGCAACTATATCGTTTGCCGTTTCTGCCAAGACTACGAATGTACCTCATCCCTTCTTCTTTACGGAGAACAAAGGTCAATGGGATAGTCGTGTCCTATACAAATGCAATGCTCGAAATGGAATGACGTGGTTCCTCGAACGGGATGGTATTACTCTGCTCACGATGAAAGAGGATAGGACAAAAGCGCCTATCGTTGATCCAATGGATAGAGATTTACCTGAAATGTTGCGACGACATCCAGCACGATACCCGATGAAGAGTCACGCGCTGAAGTTTCACTTCGTGAAGGCAACGGGTAACGGGCAACAGGCAACGGGGGAATTGCCATGGCACAACAACTATTTCTTGGGGAATGACTCTACCAAATGGGCACCGAACTGCCGGAACTACACGAACATCGTGTATCGCGATGTGTGGGATGGCATCGATATCGAATGGTATGAAGAAAATGGAAAACTCGAGTTCGATTTTGTCGTACAACCCGGTGCCGATCCCTCCCAAATCCGAATGAGTTGCGAAGGATTAATAGGAGAGATGGCTCGATCCAGTAATGAACTCAAACTACCGACTTCGTTGGGCGAATTACGAACAGCATTACCGCAAGTATATCAAATCTCTTCCGGTGGTGCGAGAAATGAAGTCGATGCAAAATTCGAAATCACCAACAAAAATGAATTTGGTATTTCCCTGCCGAATGGATATCAGAAAGAACACACGCTGAGAATTGATCCGCTCATTTATAGTACGTTTTTGGGGGGATCGGGGGATGAAGGTGGATATGGTATCTGTAGTGACGATAATAGTGGAGCCATTGTAACGGGTACCACTACCAGCGGTAATTTCCCTACAACAACCGGAGCTTTCGATCCCACTCCTAATGGCAATGAAGAATGTTTTGTCACTCATCTTAGTTCCGATGGTTCCGAATTACTGTTCAGTACATTTCTTGGTGGTGCGGATAACGACAATGCGGAAGGAATTGTCGATGACGGCAGCGGCGGGGTTTTTGTAATTGGTGAAACATTAAGTTTACTCAGTTTTCCCCATACACATGTTTTTGGTTTGTTAGGAGGAGTTGATTGTTTTGTTACACATCTCAATAGTGCTGGTTCGCAAATAATCTACAGTGATTTGTTGGGTGGTACCAATGACGATCAAACCAGAGCGATTGTTACTGCAAGTAGTGGTGGTGTTCTCATTACCGGCTTAACTAATAGCACTGATTTCCCAACTTCAAATAATGCTTACGACCGGACTAATAATGGATCGAACGACTGTTTCGTTACCCGCTTAAACAGTTCGGGAACGGCAATGATTTACAGTACTTATCTTGGCGGTTCAATGGAAGAATGGGGTATCGGAATCGCTGCTGATAGTATGGGTGGTGCATTCGTTACCGGTTGGACAAACAGTACAAATTTTCCAACTACGATTAATGCTTTAAGTACTTCATATAATGGTGGTGATTATGGTGATTGTTTTGTCACCCATCTCAATGGTAGTGGCACTCAACTCCTTTACAGCACTTACTTAGGTGGCACTGGAAGTGATAATGCCGAACAAATTATTACAGCGGATAGCGGAAGTGTAATCGTGACAGGGTGGACAAATAGTATAGATTTTCCGACTACCGCTAATGCATTTGATACTTCATATAACGGTGGTGGTTTCAATGGGGACGGGTTTATTACTCGATTAAATAGTACTGGTTCGCAGGTGATTTATAGCACTTTTCTCGGTGGATCGGAGGATGATGATGGATGGCAGATATTGACGGATAGTAATGGTGGTGTTATTGTGGTTGGTAATACATCAAGTTCAAATTTTCCTACCACTTCTGGCGCTTTTTGTACTACATACAATGGCGGAATACGAGATGGGTATGTTGCCCATCTGAACAACACCCTTTCGCAATTACTTTATAGTACCTATCTGGGAGGTAGTGGTGCAGATGGGATTAACGGAATTACTCGTGACGGTAGCGGTGGATTCATCCTGGTTGGAGGCACATCAAGTGCGGACTTCCCGACTACTTCAGGGGCTAACGAAACTTCTTACAACGGTGGGTCTTACGACTGTTTTGTTACCCGATTGAGTTTGATTGCTGATTCGACTTCTATTATTTCCGAACGAATTCCAGTTCCTCTTGAATATACACTGATCCAAAACTACCCCAACCCATTCAACTCATCCACTACCATTACCTATTCACTTGCTAAACCCGGAATCGCAAAATTAGAGCTCTTCGATTTATTGGGTAAAAAAATATCTACTCTTATCAACTCACCACAAAATGTGGGTATCCATCAAGTTCGATTCGATGGAAAGAATCTCGCGAATGGGGAATATTTTTACCGGTTGTCGGCTGGAGATTTTCAGGAAACAAGGAAGTTGATGTTGTTGAAGTAAAGAATTAATGGAAAAGGGGACAAAATAAATCATGTCCTAATATTGATTGTGACTATTTTCATTGTTCCACAATGCAACGAATACCGACGCTCGTTGGTCAAACAAGAACTATCCGTATATACGGAGGAAATATGTGTAAGAAACTCTTCACTCTATTGTTAATTCCGATTATCATCTTCATTGCTATGGATGTTAGTGCATTCTCATTTTCGGGTTATAATTGGATACCAGATTACAATGCTACCGGCGGGTTTTTTGGTTGCGGCCATAATTACCTTTCCACCTTGACTGCATTTAATCCAGTTGATCATAACGATAGTGTAGCTTTTCCCGGATTTCAAGGTTGGGATTCTACTTATCACACTAATTCTACATACTGGCAAGGAAACTTACAGGGAGCTGGCCTTTGGTCTCGTAATGATTCCTATATAACGACAGAAAATGGACATGAAGTGTTGCATTTACGATTCTATAATGATAGAAATACGCATTTTTATGACTCAACTGATACTAAATCCAACAACTGGAGCGACTACCACAAATTGGTCACTTGGCGAAACATTTACGATCCACTAGGGCATGGACAGCCGAACCAGACCGAATTTGATAAATGCGTTATTCTCCTCAATGCGATGCGAGATGATTCGGTTTGGTACGGAAACAGCGTGCATTCTGACACCGTTTTCAAGTACGGCACATTTCATTGGGACATAAAAAACTCGTACGATTTTGAGAAATTTGACGAACACATCCATCCTGAAATGTGGATATCGGATGATAAAAATGAGTATTCAACTAATGATGAGGCGGATCTTCATGCAAAAGACTATAGTAATGAGATCGACTTCGAACTAGGACGTTTCGATAGAGGACCCGATTCTGGTCGAGCAAATGTAACCGTACAAGCATGGGGACGAAATGACGGAACCAATGTGACTGTGGATCCGCATCAGGGAAATAGATATTTGGAACGACAAGAGCAACTTTCTATCCCGAGCGAGTATGCAACATCGACATATCAAATTATTTATCGGGGGGAATCAGTCAATTTTCAAATCGGTGGACATGCTTATCATCGACCAGAAGGTTGGACGGATCATCAGGAATGGACATTTCCGATTCCGCAATATGCGAATTTAGCTCGCCAAGGCGATACTGTAGATTGTTACGCAACTGGTGTCAAACTGCGTGAGCCAAGATATTCTTTTGTTGTGCCGTCTTGTGGAGACCACACTCATGCAATAATGGGTTTGGGTTTATGGGGTGATACACCGCTTTGGGCATCAGTGGATAGTAGTAATATTCCATTTGTTTACTCAAAATCAGTTGAAATGCTTGTAACCGGATTTTCATACACCGGAATACCAGATGTGTCATTCTATGCTGATACGAATATGTTTACTGATGGCAACCCCGAAGTGCACAACCATTGGTATCCTCACCCGACGAATTCTGGTGTTTGGGATGGTCCTGTAGTAGCTTCTAACAACTTATATGGTACCAATGCACCAGTACACAACACTGTCATATATGACGGAGACGTTCCGAAAATCTATTGGGCAGTACATAACATTGGTACAGCAGATATGCCTGACAGGTCACAAGGTTCGGATTATCGAGTACGTCTATATGTTGATAATGTGCTTAAAGGAAGCAAGTCGATTTTATTAGCTAAAGGATCGACCGATAGCGGATTAGTGGATACTGTCCATTTCTCAGAGGGACCGCATCATATCCGCTTAGAAAACTATGATACTAGTCAACTTGAAGAACTTCGTGTGACGAATAATTCTTTCGATACAACTATTTATGCATATTCAGCGAGTCCAAATTGTAAGTTGAGATACGCGAGCGCTCAGTATACTGGAACATCTGAAGTTATTGATGCAAAAGTTGCGCAGACGCCTAACAAAAAAATTTGTTGTGTCGTACAAAAAATTGATGAGTCATCCTGCCGAATTCGTACGATTGATGTCACCAACCCAGAAAATATTGGAGCCTTAGGAGTGAGTAGTACATACTCTTTTCCACCAGGACGCATTGCGGTTAACGGTGATTCAATCTGGATGTGTAGTGGACCGACCCTAAAACAATTCGTAGTAAATGATGCCGGGCAAATTACCCTACAAAATACGTACGACATGAGTCCGTATGGGATTAGAGAGGTAAAAGACATCTTAATTCTTGGTGGACGCATATTTGCAACGTTGGAAGATTTTCAGAACCATTGTGATTTGATAGACGTTGATGTAGATAAGGTGGAAATTAATGAAATCTTTGAATATATTTTTCCTACATCGACACAAAATGGAAGCATGAGGTTGGCAGGGTCGATGGTCGGTGGCGTTGCACAACTTGTTTTGTTAACGGGTACCGAATCTGCGAAAGTATACCAAATGGGTACTGAACCAGTGAGTTTTAATTACCGCTATGCAATTCAAGGTACGTTTCAAAATGTAGATGTTGAAGGAAAATATGCTTACCTCGTCCGAAATGATGCGAATGGTTCGTATGTTGATAAGTACTATATCGGAGGTTCCACTGCCCCTACCGCACCAATATCCACGCAACCTTATGGGCAGCCGTACCATCAAATTCAAGATATCAATGTGAGTCATTCGTTTGCGTACGTTTCGGATTTACAAAGCGGCTTGAAAATGATTCAATTGCAATCAAATCCGATTGTGGAATACGGTAAGTACGGTCTGGGTGGAAATTCTTCGATATGCAACACCGTATACCAATATCCAGAGACTAATGGTACGTGTCCCGGCGAATATGTATTCGATGTTGTTTTCGATGGTAATACGTATGACTTAGAATGCTATAAACCGGAAATTCCAAATGTTTATTCACCCAATGGTGGCGAGTCTGTAGAAACGAATCAAATTCTAGTTACTTGGAATGGATATAGTGGAGAAAGTAACCCAAGTAACGTTACCGTTACTATTGGGTTGGATGCCCGTAACTCTAATTGGAGGTACACTACTCAAATACCTTCAGAACCAAATGATGGCAGTGGCTCATTTACACCAGATGGTTCATCAAGATTCACCTATACCAAGTATGCCAAGGTTTCTCTTGCACTTAATAGTACTCCCAACACTTCAGATACTTCAGACGGATATTTCACGTATGGTTCAAGTGTGCTTCCTACAACTTTAGCGATTCACGATGCGTACATCAATGCTCCGGTTACGGTACCATCGGGCCAGACAGTGAATATTGATACTAACGCTAATATCACGTTTGCTGATTCTGGTAGGATCATTGTACCAACAGGTTCTACTTTGCACTTCAATTATTCGGCTGGAAGCTGTACAAGAGTCGATTGTCCAACGAAAGATGCTCCTGAAGATTGGCACGCAATTGAAGTACAATCAGGTGGCAAAGTAATTGGTAAGAATGTGCGATTTTCAAACCTTCCGTACGCAATAACAAGCGCCTGTGGTCAGGTGAAGCTCGATTCAGTTTTCTTCGATACCTGTACCATTGGAATTAATTTTGTGACTCTCATAGATACCATCGCAATAAGTCATAGTACTTTCACCCATTGTACTACAGGAATTTATGCGAGCGGTTCAAGCACAACTTCGTCGCTTTCTATAACGAATTGCACATTTACTGGTCCAACCTGCTATTCAATCTTTTTGAATAATTTAGCACGCGGAACCATTGATCACTGTGACTTAGAGGGTGTCAATTACGAGACCGGCATGTACTTACAACAATGTTCCGACAGCGTTTCTGTAATGAATACCAAAATCAGTAGTTATGCAACTGGTATCGAGTCGCTTTATTCGAATGTACAGTTTTGTGCTGATACTATTGTAGATAACGTGAAATGTGGAATCAATTGGTCGAATAATTTCCCGGGTGATAAGCGGCAAGGTTTGATTTCCTCGAGCGTGATTCGGGATAATGGTTCGGATCCATTTTATGTCGGTGGTTTGTGTGTATATGCAGCAGATCCGATAGTTACTTGTACTCACTTCTCGGGTAATTATCCGTATGCAGTGAATGCGTTAGGGAACTCAGCACCCAGTTTCTACGACCCAATACAAAAGGATGTTGGTAGTAATAATTTCTATGGTATCGAAGGATTCCCCATTATCTATATCGTTGATTCATCACCAGTTTTCGTCTTTGGTGGTAACGCGTTCCATTTGCCAGCAAATTTGAATGGTTTATATATGCGGGACGATTCTAACAATCCCGTGCTCCACGCAGTCCAGTTCAACGAATATCTCGATGGTGACACGATTAGTTACTTCAAACCCGCTAATCCAAGCAACTGGGTTATATCACCCCAAAGTAGCTCAAAAATCTGCGGAGCACCGTTGGGCGATTTTGTAAAAGAAGGTGAAGGAAAATTGATGGAAGGCGATTTGGAGCTTGCTGAAAATCAAACTGATAGTGCAGTATATTGGTACACTTCTGCATTAACGGGATCGGGCGATACAACAGCAGCAGGAATGGGCGCACTATCCCGGTTAGCAAAAATAAGCCCGATCCTTCCGCTTGTCGGTGAGCAATTAGCAAATGACAGGTGGTACAACTCAAGTTACAGTTATGACGCTGTTGCTGATTTTTCGACCGCAGATATTTACCGTGATTCGATTCTCACTACGATGAATGGCAACGATTCAGCACGGGTCGAATACGATCAGTCTGTCTCTGAGTTACTGCGACCTACAACCAATAAAATGGGTAGTGAAACGGTTCAAGATCGAACTCGTTTACAAGCACATCGACGCGACTTGTTTGACAAGCTTTTAAAGAAAGTAACCAAGATAACGCAGAAAATTGCGGATCGTGTCATAGAAGTACCAAAGGAATTCGCTTTGCATAATGCCTATCCGAATCCATTCAATCCGGTAACTTCTATCCGTTTCGATTTGCCGAAAACTTCACCTGTAAAGTTAATTATTTACAATGCGCTAGGACGGCAAGTTACAACTTTGGTGTCTTCGCAGTCTTTAGCTGCTGGATACCATGAAGTAAAGTGGAATGCACAACCTTACGCATCCGGTGTTTACTTCTGCCGGATGGAAGCTGGAGCGTTTACGAGTACGAAGAAGTTGATGTTGTTGAAGTAGTAAGTCATTTACATCTCGATGACGAACCGCCCTGCAAAAGTGGGGCGGTTTTGTTTGTAATAAACCATATCGTCAATTCTAACTTATCCAGAATGATAAAATTGTGAAGTTCATTGCTCGGCATTTTTTTTGTTACCACTCCCTTAAGAGTTGCTGAGTTTCTACGATACTTTTTTATTCGAAATAAGTAATAAAACTATAATGAGATAAGAAAATAAGTGTAAAATAATTTTACAGCTGCAACTGCTTATAACGAAAACACTCGTTTTTCAAATAAGCGTATTATCACCCATATATACAATATATTGCGTAGTAAATACACAATTAGTTTGATTGAGTAAACATCACTTATTTACTACGTTTGCAGACTTTTTTGGAAATTTATCTTTGGTTCTTGTTTAAGCACTAAATTATTGCTTAGTTTTATGTAAATTAATTTTGCGTATGGCGGTAGTGCAAATGCAGAAAAGAATAAAACGTTTACCTAACGAACCATCTTTGCCTATCGCATTTGTTCTCAATTCGTCACGTGATTTCATTTATAAGAAAGCGCTCAGTTCTCTGATTTGGACTGAGCGTTATTCTTTTTTGCGCAAGCACTTTACCAAGTTTAGTCGTGCTCTTTTCACTTGTCATATTTCAATATTCCGATGTTCATCATTACAAACAGAACGCAAACTCGAGTGCACTGGACTACTATTTGGTTCTAATGAAAACCTGTCGAATTGTCAAATCCACGTAAACCAATTTTGTGAAATGGGACTTCGAGAATAGCAGTAGTAATTCATTCGGGTGATGGGTAAGTCTGCTTTGAAGAACTCGAACCAAACATCAGTCAAAGGAGAAAACCATGTATCATCGACATAAGCTAATGATCGTTTGCTTATTTGTTATCGTGTTCATCTGTTTACTTTCTGGACTCGCAAGTGCTTGCGAACTTTGGGGTATCGCTTCAGTAAATGGTATTAACCCGGCATGGTCTTTAGATGGCATGGGTAATAATACTTTTTATGCTCGAGCAGGTGCCTACCATAGTTTTTATTATGTAGCAGGATTCCATGGCACGAATGGAAATGCACCCGACGGGTGGGGATTTATGGCTTACAAAACCCCAGTTGATAATACACAAGGTTGGTATTACGATCACCGTCAAATCGGTGGCACACCGACAAGAATAAGTAATGATGCAACATTTATTACAGCGAGCTTCATTGCTAATCCCACGACTCGAACACCAATTCTCAATTCCGATGTAAATAGCGCGATTGTTCACGCAAGATGGAAGGGTAGTAGCGATTCAAGAACGATTGTGAGCCCACATCCATTTTTGTTTGGTATCAACGACCAGATTTGTTCGTTTGAACATAATGGTGGACTCACTAATACTGCTTCGGTTATGGATAACAAGGTAGGAGCCGGTTTTCTTGCCATGAAACCCTTTCAAGATCAGCGTTATTCAAGATTCTATCAACGCTTACCATCCGAACCTACCAATCAATTGGTTGATACTCAAGAGTACTTTATGTACTTGATGAGAAACTTGTTAGCAGTAAATACGTATCTTGGCGGAACACAACCCTCGAATATTCAAAAAGCTCTTCGGCACACACTTAATAATATGGATAGGACAACTTCACTTAACGCTTTGTTCGCGAATGGGGACGGTACACTATGGGCTGTCGCTACCCATTACGAAACAGAAACCTCTGGTACCGATCCACAGAACATTCATAATTTGTTTTACACCAGTTACGACAACGGAAATGCTTATGTTGTCAAAAAACATGTTGAAGGTTGTGGTTACCCTTATACTAATTATCTTGGTACCTATGCGGATCCTGCAACCTCATGGAATCCTCTCAACGCAGGTTATGTTTATCATATTACACCCGGTAATGGTGGTTTTGTCGAGTCATCGGCATATACGACTGATCCCTTCACTGAAACAAACTTGAAAGAAATACTAGCGAGCAACGAGACGAGTGACAATACCGCAGTCTCGGTTCCTGCGATTGCAGCGGGGTGGAATGGAATGTTTGCGAGCGCGTATGATTGTCATGTAACAACTACCGCTCCTTCGTCACCAGCTGGGAACTACATTAAAATGCGCTGGTTCGATCAAATGGGAATGATTGAAAATAATGAATTGATTGTATCTGATAACATTGCTACGGCTAACGGAAACGCTTTGCATCCCGATATTGCATTCCAATGGCGCCCAGAGATGCGATATTCTTCGAATACCTATGAATCGCTCCTTTTCACTACAGGTGAACCTTGCAAAAATCCTAAGTTGTCCATCGTCTGGGAGGAAACGCAAGGAACGACGCATTACATCAAGTGCCGTGGTTATCAATTTCACGGGGATGATACACTATGTGCTCCGGGGACAACTGCTGCACCTAATCGTGACCATTGGCTTCACAACAATACAGTTACACCTACTTTCCAGGCTGATCAAGCCGGAATTGTGACTATCACTTCCAGCACTAGTCAATTAAATTGTCCCAAAATTACATTCGATGATGCGATGGACCGCGAGATCGTATGGGAAGATCACAGTGGAACATATTCGGTAATCATGAGCCAATTCAACGATGATGATCCTCTACAAGTTAGTCCACTCAATGCAACCTATGACTGTCTTCGCCCAAAACTTACCTTCGTAGGAACGTGCAATAATTATATGTGCAAGCGATTCGCCGTCGTGTATGAAAAAATTAATGATGGCACGACAGAAGACATCGACTTAGTACAAATCGAACCGGAAAATGGCGCGGGATGGGTAACTACGCCCTATACTGTTACGGCCGGTTTAAACATAGCAGATTCGCCTTCCCCATCGTTGGCAAATGTTTCAACATGGAATGGGTTGGTACGGAATGATTTAGGGATTGTTTATGGTCCGGGTTCAACTACTACTGCGGCAACCGTAAAAGTGTTTCGTATTCTTTCTACCGACCAAACCGGAACAATAACACAGTATGGTTCTACCTTTACCATTCCTTCGCCAAATGCGAACGCAACTACCTTCCCGCATCCACAAATTTCCACAGAATTCAATATGCGTGCCCAAGTGAAGAATGTCATCAACGTCTGTTTTCAATGGTTGAATACCAGTGGGACATACGATGTTTATGGCTGGAGTTCGGAAGGTTACGACATTCAAAATTCGACTGGCACGATGCAGACTCCGGTTCGGTTGAATGACCAAGACCAACATCAGGGACGTTATCCGGCTATCGCAATTTCACAACAATTTCCAATGGTAGAGGGGACCCGCACTGCAAATACATCTATTGAGCGTTTATACCGCGGATATCCAGGCAGTGATGAAGGGATAAGCGACTCAGTATTAGTCGCATCGAATCTTTATTTTATGCAACGGCGGATGGTTGTATGGTCAAGTGATGAAACAACGACCAATATGATCCGCGGACACTTCCACGGTCTCTATATAAATGGTCAAGGAAACTACAGCTTAGCGCCTTGGAGTCTAAGCGATCCGTCCGTTTTATGCGTTCCCCAAAGTGGCGGTGGCGGCGGCTTGCGTCGTAATATTCTTACCTCCGGCAACCAACATCTTACCGATCAAGGAATACCTTATTACCTGGCAAATGATTTAACAATCGGTGCCAACGATACGCTTAAAATTGAGAGCGGTGTATCGCTTTACTGTGCTCCGGCAAAGACTTTGACAGTCCAAGGGACATTACTGATAAATGGTATAGCAGGCCGTGAAGCTTTAATTTCTACCGATCCCGATAGTTCAAGCGCGAATTGGAAGGGTATCCATATTGTATCCGGTGGTAAATTCATCGGTATTAGTGGGATCATATCTCATGCCGATAGTGCTGTTATAGCCGAATCAGGTAGCTATATGGCAGTAAGTGGTTTCTATTGGGAAAACCTCCCTTGTGCAATTAAAAGTAAGGGAGGAAGGGTTGAACTGGATTGGTCAACTTTCGATAACTGTAACGCTGGAATATATGTTACAACGTTATCGGATAGTGTACTCGTCAATCATAGTACTTTTACTTCAGGGTCACTCGGCATATATAGCCATGGCAACGGAGGCTCGCAGAACGAATACCTTTGGCTCAGAAATAGTACTTTTGACCAACAATCGGATAAAGCACTCGATCTGTACCAAGCAAGTATAGCCTTAGTGGATAGTTGTACTTTTACTGGAAATAGCAACATCCAATGCGGAATTTACCTTGAGTCTTGTACGCATGGAGTTCATATCAGCAATAGTACAATATCGCAATTCCAATACGGCATAACCTCCCTCTATTCGAATGCAAGACTTTCTGACGACTTGATAACAGCAAACGTAAAGGCAGGAATCAGCTGGTCAAATGATTACTCCGGTGATACCTGGGGTAGGATTGATCGTTGTACCATCACGAATAATGGTAGTTCTGCGAACTACGGTGGTTTCCTTGGTTATGCATGCTCTCCCATTTTCACGTGCAACCATTTTGAAGGAAACTCATATTACGCCGTCAATTTAAGCGGAAATGCAGCGCCTTCGTTTTATGACCAAGAAAATGCTACAGTCGGTGATAACGACTTTTACGGTATCTCCGGTTACGCGATGGTTTACATCAACAATGCTTCTCCGGTTTTCACCAGCGGAGAAAACGACTTCCATCTGCTAATCGGAACGAAAAATCCGTTAAATTATTACATGCAACAAGCATCGAACTATAAAACCTTCGATTTGACGATGAATCAATTTGAGGGTACAGGAACTCCGCTAAATTATTTTATCCCTTCAGTTTCAAAGTATTGGACGATTGGTACACAAAGCACCGGTTCGGTATGTGGTGAAAATCTTGACGAGTATATGTCCAGCGGCAACGGTAACATATTGAGAGGGGATATTTTCTACGGTGCTGGATTAATCGAAAACGCCCGATCCTGCTATGACAAGGCATTGGTTGAATCGGGTGATACGACCAGTACCGGTAGTGCTTCTTTGCAACGGTTGTCAAAAATCAACCCATTGCTTCCGCAGGTGAGTGGGATATTGACAAAAGACAAATTGTATCTTACCAGCTATAGTTTCGATGCCGAATCCAACTTTACTGCTGCAGATGCAATTCGTGATAAGATACTATCCAATGCCAATAGTTATGACTCGTTACGAATTAATTATGATTTGGCGGCTTCCGGGCAGTTGCGATCTACCAGAAATCAGAATTGCAATTTATCCGAGGCTGAGCGGAATCGCACTCAGGCGCATTGCCGAGAACTTTTCGAGATGATGATGAATAAGTTGTTGGCCAAGTCAAATGCGGAGATTGCGAATGCAAATGTGGAATTGCCAAAAACGTTTGCTTTGCACAACGCATATCCGAATCCATTTAACCCGGAAACAAATATTCGGTTCGACTTGCCAATAGCATCACCGGTAAAACTCGTGATTTATAATGCGCTGGGTAGGATGGTTTCAACATTGGTTTCGTCACAATCGATGGATGCTGGTTATCATGAAACGAAATGGAATGCCCAACGTTATTCGAGTGGAGTCTACTTCGTACACATGCAGGCGGGATCGTTCACTAGTACGAAGAAGTTGATGTTGTTGAAGTAAGCTCAATATTTCAGTTTGATCGCCCGGTAGGAAAACCTATCGGGCGGTTGTGCATTTTATTACAGCTCGTTAAGGAGGAAAGAGAATATGCCATGATACCGTGGAACAAAACGTGATAGAAATCATTTTGAACTGAAACAATCTCAGCTGTTTGGGAAAAAGCGATTGTAATACCGGGTGAAAATAAAAATCAATACCGACGAGACCGCTGCGGTGCTATGTTAGAAAAGTCCGCAGATGGTAATACGAGTAGTAAACTCGGCTGGGAAATAGACCAAGAAAACCAGTCGCTCTTGGCGGTGGTGATGAACTGAGCAACCCACAACCGCTTCAGGGGGAGAATAATCTTCAAAACGGTGATGATTGGCCAGATTGGAAATGTAAAATTACTTCGTGAAGTTAAAACCTATTTACACGAGTAAACTCATGCCCTCCAACAAAGAGGAAAGGTTGTGGAAAGACTAAGAGAGGTATCTAATGAACGGACGTAAAGTTTGCGCAATTGTTATTTTCTTAGCAATTCTCAATGTTTGTTACTCCATTCCTAACAAGATAAATGTTCAGGGAAGAGTAACGGATGCAAATGGTATTCCTTACAGTGGGAGTTATCCATTTACATTCCAATTGTATCATGCCACTAATACACCTGGAAACCTGATTTGGACTATCAGTCATTCCGTCATGGTTATACAAGGACTTTATTCGGATACATTAGGTCCTCTTCCACTAGATCTTTTTACAACAAATGATTCAGTAATTGTGCACGTCGTATTCAACGGGTTTGCATTAACTCCAGATATTCCACTTCTTCCATCTCCGTATGCTTTCCAAGCGCATAACGCTGATAGTTTGGGGAATCAACCTGCTACGTTTTACCTCGGTGTAAAATCCATTTCAAACATTACACCGGATGTGAATGGAAACGTAGTGCTCACACCGGGAACAAATATTACAATCGACCCGAACCAAACCAACCACAGCTTGACGATAAATGCAACGGGTACATCGACCCAGATTTCCACACAGGAAGGGAGTGGATTAACGAGTTTCCTTAACAGCAATACTTATACGTTAGGGGTTAATTTCGCAACGGGAGATCATGCTGGCACGGGAACATACGTTGCAAGAAATGACCACAATCATGATGACCAATATATCCGAATCAACAATATTGGAGCTGGTTTGACGGGCGGAAACATAAGTCCGCTTGCGGTGATTTTCGCGACGAGTGGAGGAAACAATGGTATTAACGATATTGCTGCACGAAGCGATCATGACCACGATGCAAGATATATCCAGGGTGTAACTGCCGGGATTGGACTTATCGGCGGTGGTAACGCTCCGGGAACACCTAGTTTGGGTGTAAATTTTTCTGGTTCGGGCGGGTCTCTTGGTACTGCGAACTCAGTTGCACGGAGCGACCATTCCCATACAAATTACATTGACTTTACTTCTAATCAGTCGCTTACTGGATCCAAAACCTTCAACGGTGCCACGCATTTTTATGGCTCGTTGGATATTAACAATTCAATGATATCAAATAGTTGGGCTCAATTCACTTATAACTCTTCATCATCAAACGTGTTGAGCTGTATGACATCTGGAACTGGTAGTACAGCTATTTATGGTGCTTCCTCTGGAAATAATGCTTACGGTGTATTTGTTACAGCTACTGGAACTGGAAGTTATGCAATTTATGGAACTTCTTCCGCTAGTAATAGTTTCGGTATATACGGACAAAGTCCGGGTAATGCGATAAAAGGTAATTCGACTGGTAGTAGTAATTCCGCAATAGGCGTTGTAGGAACATCTACATCTACGTCGGGAGCAGGTGTGTATGGTACTTCTACCGGTGGTAACGGTATTTCCGGTTATAGCACTGGTACCGGTTCCAGCGCGACAGGAGTGTCAGGGAGTTCTACAGGTGGAAACGGTGTCTATGGTCAATCTACAGCAAGTGGACCTTACGCAGTTGGTGTCTACGGATTAGCGACAGCAAGCAACGGCGACGGTGTCATTGGACAAGCAACTGGCTCTAGTGGTGTTGGTTTATATGGAGCTGGTCCCACCTCAGGATACGCAGGTTTTTTCTCGGGAAACATGACTGTCTCCGGTGGAACAAAAAACGCCTTGATAAAAACAGCAACGCACGGTTACCGTTTAACTTACTGTGATGAATCCACTGAGGTATTATTTTTTGATCACGGTTTTGGGACACTCACGAACGGAAGCGCGACCATCATTTTAGACCCGATCTTCCTCGAGACAATTACTTTCGACAGCGATAAAAATGAACCGATAGTAAACGCCACACCCTTGGGTGATTGTAACGGGTTGTTCATCTCGCAAATAACATCTACTTCTTTTAAAGTAAAAGAGTGTAACCATGGAACTTCGTCCAATGTTCGATTCAACTGGACATTTGGGGCGAAGCGCTTAGGATATGAACAAACCAGACTCGTCGAAGTTCCCGAAAATAATGTGCCCAAACTTAAGCCCACACCTAAGATCGTAAATGTGGAGGAATCGAAATGAAAAAAGGTTGTTTATTTCTTGTCTTCACAATTCAACTAATTTTCGTTTGGCCGGTATGGTCCCAACCCCTTAACACCAATAGCTCATTTGTCGGCGCTTCAGGGGGAATACAAAATTCTGTTTCATCTCGGGCTTGGTTTACTGTCGGGGAAAAAATGGTGGTTAGGCAAAGCGATATGTCAAGCAACATGAGAATTGGATTTTATCCAGTTCCGATTCCATCTCAACCATTACCCTCGATGGATTTTCTTTCTCCCGATTCTGTTAAACTACGATGGCATCCGGTAGTTGGAGCATATTACTACGTTATCTACAGAAAAGACGACCCATATTCTGCCGTTGATGTTGATACGATCTATGTATTTGCTCCCGATTCAAGTCAAACCTTTCCCCTTTCTTCTTCGCCAAATGGATATCGGTTTTTCAAGGTTAAGAGTGGAGACTGAACAGATTTTAAATTCGGGAAGTTGATCATCATCATTAAATCGTAGTGGTAATTAGTATCTGAATCTGTGCTAATCGCTGAGCGCAATGATTGTTGGAGTCAAATACGTGACAGATAAGAATCGTGAGAGAAACTGAAGGACTTTTTCAGTCATTATCTCACGATAGATTACTTTCTCTAACTAAAGGCAATTTGCGGAGGAAACAATGGGTGATAACGACGATAAGAAAATGAAAGATGACTGTCGGAAGATATTTTGTTGTGCCTTAAAGAAAATGGGAGCAACGAGTCTCGATTGTACCGATCCTGACGGTCTAAAAAAGGTTAAAATCGGTGACGTATTTGGAGCCGGTAACTTCAAAAGCGAATGGGATACTTTCATACTGACATTGGTAGATGTCATCAAAAATCCACCCGAAGGATGCCCTAAACTGCAAGTAACTTATGTAGGCGATCAAGTTCCTGATGTGGCGGATACGAATACGGTTGAAGAACTTTTTGAGAAAATTGTCGAGTTCTTTCAATTCGACGTTTAACCTTATTGTGCATTAATTGCAAGAAGGAGTATGCTATGAGGTCTAGCATAGTTAGTTTGCTTTCTCTTTTCTCATCGTTGCTCATTTTTAATCAACTGGCTTTTTCAGCAGATAAACTACAAGTGAACCGCGATGGTAACCCCACGGACACATTTTATGAAGCATGCATTTTGAGTATTCCGAAGGCAACGATCTACAAAGACACAACTTCCAAGGATACAACTCACCCTGAATACAGCATGGCTAATTGGGAAGTGAAAGGTAAGATTGGTGATAAAGAATTTGATGTTAAACCAATTAAAATGAGGAAATCGTTTAGCAACATTGATCTTTACTGCCGCTTTAGTAATCCAGGTGATTACGTACTCACGTATCTTCCTCGTGGTTCGCAATATGAGTTTACCATAACAAAAGATCAAATATCAACATCAGAAAAATCGCATAATTTCGATTGGGGAGCTAAAACGGTAAACTCACCCACTACACAACAAACGGCGATTGTGGGAGACTACACAATAGCATTCATGCATAAATTCACGATTGGAGAGAAACAGAAGAGAGAACAGAAAAGTTGGTTTTCAATTTCTTTTAATTCGAAAGGGAGTTATCATACCAATGATACTGTTCAAGGCGGCCTCAATGGCTCTGTGGATTTAGGTTATAACAAAATCTATAATTTAGGTCAGTGGTATACATTCGGTGGGTTATTATCGTTTGATGAGGAAGGAGTTCAGAAAGGTTGGCAACCGAGAAGTTACCATTGGTCAACAGCTACGGGGAAGATTTCCTTAGTTGCAGATGTTCCCTATAGTCGCGAACTGATAATCTTTGTCCATAAGCAAATTGCTTGTAGTCAAATTGCTCATGCCTTAAAAATCACATTTGATGGTCGTTATGGAGCAAAATGGAGCGAATTGCAACTTGCGAATCATGGCGATAAAACGGACAGCAATAATGTTAGGCAAGCCGATTTGACTGCCGATTGGTCTCTCCCATTTTACGACCAATTCATGTTGAAATATTTTTTTCAGCAGACCTTGGATTTCAACAAAAACTGGAGAGCACAACAAAATATTGCTTATCGGGAATGGACGATTGGAAGAAAAATGGGTGACGTCAATTCAACCGCTGGCTTTATGTTTTTGAAATATTCCTCGGGAGCGAAACGACCTGATTTCTTTGAACAAACTGAAATGTCTGTAGGCTATTCGACATTCTTTTAGTTGAATAATAATTGAACGCAATAACGTCTTTGTCTGTCACTCATCCCCGAATGTTGGCTATTTTATAACTAGCAAATACATTCGGTCGTTGTTGTTTTTTTCGAGGAATCGAAATGAACTTCCGTCAATTCTTGAGTGTTAATGGTTTTTTTGGTGGATTAAGTCTCGCCATTCCATTAATGGTAATGTTCGTACAAATCCATTATAAGATCGAAGGCACGCCAGCCGTCGATAATACCACTGTTATGCTGTTAGTCATTTTCCTCCTCCCCTTACTCGCTTATTATCTCAGCTCTATCGAGTTATTCGGAATCAAAATTGGATTTCGATCGGTACAAGAGATCGAAGAAGCAGCGAAAGGTTTCGACTTGATTTCACCGCTTGCTGACAATCGAAAACCTTACCGGTTTGAGTACGTCGCCGAAGAAAGCCCTCGTTTGGGATTAGCTGGCTTGCGAATCGAGATCGAGAATGAATTGTTAAAGCAAGTAGGTAACAGGATGCCTTTGGCTTTAAAGAAAACTTCTAAGATTACCCAAATCATCAACTATCTTGTTGAATTGAAATCAATGCAGTCAGCTTTTGCTAAGAACTTGATTGTATTTATCAGTAAGTTAGATGAGATCATCGAAGCAAGAAAAATCGACCAGAATACCAAAGATTGGGTGTTGAACAAGGGACCTCAATTTTTAATGATGATCAGTCAACAAGCAGAATCAAAAACTGCTCTTACATGAAGAGAATAATATGTGTTTGAATACATCACAAGTTATCAGACCACGGCAATGGAACTGGTCTGGTGATGTAATTGTCGCTAACACGGTAGTAAGGGCAATGCGCCTAAGCCCATATTTAAAGACTCGGTATGATGTTGATATCCGTGATTACCTTGGCATTGAGAATAATGCCGTCCTGAAAAAGACAATTGGCGAGATTCTTTCGCATCTAACCCCTAGTGAAAAAGAACTATTTACCTCCAAGCGTCCCGGTTCGTTTGACTTTAGGGCATTACGTGTTCTCGCCTATATGGAAGAAAACATCCATTGTGAAACTCGAGATCGTAGGTTTGATTGGTGGCTCTTCCCAGAAGAAACATTGCATGAAAAGACGGGGGATTGCGAGGACCGTGCGTTTTTACTCGGGGCTCTATTGTTGGCTGTTGGAATTAGTCCTTATTCCGTGAGAGTTGTCCTCGGCTCCCTGTATAACCATTTAGATGAAAATCAAGAAACAAAACTTAAAGATCACGTATGGGTAATGTATCAAAATGAAATTGGTAATTGGGTTTTACTGGAACCACTAAACATGACTCCAACCGCGAGTTTCGAAACTACTGCAATAAAAGGAAATGTAAGTCCGAATGAAGTGATGGTAGAATATGTTCCATACTTTGTATTCAACAATCACCATTTGTGGTATATCTACAACAAAGACGAATTCGTGTCGTTTGAAGAGTTTTGTCGGCAGCGTAGGCGGTTCTGGTACGAGTACGATCCGTCATTTTCGATTCAAGTCCATAGTGATATTCTAACTCAAGCACTCAAAGACAAACTCACAGATAGTGCACTCCGGGCTGTCCTTCGCCAAAATATGTTGATTGATACGACGGGATCGATTTTCACGTTTTACAATCCCTTTCAGCATTTCGATAATGGATATATCAGAGAAGGGTGGGGTTTCATCCAAGAACAAAAAAACGCTGGAAACTTAACCTCATTTGTAAAAGCCGCCCATGCAATAGCCGATTTTTATGCTCATAGTTCGTATGGGATCTTTGCTAATCACGGCGAAACCGAATTTACACTTTTCGATGGGAATCCGGATCCAACGAATCACGCTTTTCCAAATACTCCCGACTATAGTAAAAATCCTCTAAACATGATGGATTCAAATCGGTTCTCGGTGAATACTTACTTGACTAAATCGAAGACTCGAGACGAAGTTGTTTCTACGCTCAATAGTAAGGGTATTATTTCGGGACGATTCGCCCAACCGCACGATTCACAATCGCTTCTTGAATATCCCGTCTATATCCCTCAGAAACTTCGCGCGGGTACTGATTTTGAATGGCGTGGTTGTTTGCCTCATCACAATGAGATTGCGATGGACGATCCATTGACCTCAAGTCATACTATACCCGGTAAACATAAATTGTATACAAGCGCCGATGATTATAGTAAGCAGTTTGATTTACGGAAAAACACGGCATTGTCTCATATCAGTCAGATTTATGAAGAAATGGGAAACCCGTCTTAAAAGAGAATTTGCGACAGTTACAGGTTCGAAATAACAAATCAGGAGAGCGGAATGTCAGATAACCAACAGAAAGTAGATCTGTACTTCCAGTTATTGGCTCAAGCAGGATTAGTGTTCGTCGGCGATTATCGGCAAATACTGCATAATCCCAACGAAACTTTTGTTAAGTATTTTCCAAGTTCAAATACGTTTGAGACCTTTGTAGAAGATTTTCAATTTGCTAAATCGCATATTAATTTTTCTAATTGGGAAATAATTGACCAAAACAAATTCAACTTAGCGCCTTCACTCGATGGCAGCATTGGTGAATATTACTACTCTACATTTTCATATTGCATTGAGTATTCTCAAAAAGCGCCATTACCCCATACACAACTTGATTATCATATCCCTTCGCAAGTAACTCTTCCAGATATACAATTTGAAAAGGTACAAATACCTAAAAAACTTGTTCCCAAACAAAAACCCAATTACGCGATTGTACGCACTTTCTATGTAACAGACCGGAATTTAACAGGTAATAAAAAACCAGGGAATATGTTTGGTGTCAAACGCTCGCCGACTCTTACCTATGGCGTATGTGAGGTAAGTATGCCCCATGATCGCCAAATGGGTACATTACCATCCCCTTCGATTTGGAAATTTGAATTCCGACAAGATCCAGAAAAACATGTAATACTCCTGAGTACCGTCATTAGTTCGAAAGACCAGTTTTTCGCGGATATTGCAGATCGGGTACGAACATCTGCCCAAAATAGCGCTTTTCTGTTCATACATGGATATAATGTTACGTTCGAGGATGCCGCAAGAAGAACCGCACAGATTTCGTATGACATCGGTTTCCAAGGAGCTCCAGTTTTCTACAGCTGGCCTTCGCAAGGTAAAACACTTGAGTACACATTTGATGAACAAAATATTGAATGGGCGCAAGCAAATATCAAATCCTTTCTCGACGACTTTTTTACGCGATCCGAAGCACAAAATATTTATTTAATTGCGCACAGTATGGGAAATCGAGCGCTAACGAGATCTGTAGCTGAGCTTTTAGCTGAGAAACCGAATCTTCGCGAGCGGTTAAAAGAAGTAATTCTTACAGCGCCAGATATCGATGCTGCGGTTTTCAAACAACAGATTGCTCCAGCACTCACTTCAACCGGTCGACCGGTGACGCTGTATGCTTCTTCAAAAGATATGGCGCTGGGTTTATCACAAATGGAGCATGGTGGATATCCCCGTGCAGGTGATTCAGGTGATGAGATAGTCGTGGTTCCGGGTATCGAAACAATTGATGCGTCGAATGTGGATGCGAGTCTTGTGGGGCACTCATACTGGGCAGATAACCGTTCGGTAATATCAGACATATTTTATTTAATTCGAGATAGTAAGAGGGCTAATCAACGATTTGGACTTCGTGCAAAAGATATACCAGCAGGACGGTATTGGGAATTTGTACTGTGATTTTAAAACAGGTTGAGCCTGTCTCTCAATACGATTTTAAGTTAATGTTACTGGCAAGCTGTTGATAATTTACTTATAAATCAATGGTTGCGAATAGTTTCTTCAAACTTTCCATTTAGCTTTCTCCAATCCCGGCATCAGGATGAACTCCACGTAGATTTTCATGGTTAGTGGATCGAGCTCAATTTTACCGACAAATGACCGGATGCCTGTCTCATCATAATGAGATTGCTGAAGATAGTCATCCCGATGCGAATGGTAACATTCCCTCGGGGCATCGATTATTTACTAATCCCAAAGAGTATACGACTCAATTTCAACTACGGATACATACTGCCCTAAAGCATATACAACAGATGTGTCAAGAAATGAGTAATCCCAGTTTAGGTTCAAACAGAAAGTTCAGTTAGCCTTTTCACAATATCGATCATCGCTTGCGTATCTAATTGACAGTAAGCTTCAAGATTGTTTCGCACCCGTTTTCTTTCTTCTTCTTTCGCGTCACCAAATGTTACTCTACAATACTCAGAACTAGCAGTACTACCGTCCGCTATTTCCATATTCTGATATCCTTTTCCACATAGTACCGGGTAAACAGCTTTAATGGAATTCGATCCCCGTTGAGATGCACCGTAGAAATGGAACGAACGGAAAGGCACTAGCAAGTCTACTATTCTGCTTTCAATACCTTTGAACCAGTTCTGCCTACCACAAAAATCCGTTATTTCTTTCAGAACCGATTTTTCAAATGAGGCACTATACGCAACAATTGAACCGGATTTACCGAGTAGAGTTTTCAACTGATTGAGTATTTCTAATCTGGGATCGGTTTTACCTTCGGTAAGAAAGCCATGATGAACCGGTTCAGATTTCGGATCAGCTTGCACATGAAGCGAAAATTGGAATGGCACTCGTTGGTATGGGCGAACACCGTTGTACAATGGGATTGCAGTTTGAAATGTCTCAAAATCGAGATAATAAAGTGGGTATTGAAGCGTCCGTAAGAATGATTGGATTTGTTTCGGGTCGACATGCTGTTTACCGGTCTGTATTGCTTGCTTTTGAATTAGTTGTACAGGTGAAAAACGGTAGGTAACTGGTAAATCCTGAATGCCAAGTATCCCGCGCGATAATAGTTCGAAACACTGCTTGTGAATAATTCGATATAATGTGAACACTGAGTGCTCTGGCAGAAAGGCCCAACAAGTATCCTGCAATTGACATTCATACGGATCGTTACAGTGGGAACCGATCTGTATGTCAGGACAAGCTTTTTCGGCAATAACTTCTTGCATCCGCTTTATATTCGATGGGATTGAATGGAGTAGTCCGGCAACGAATTTTGTTACATCGATCTGAGTGAACAGTTTTGCAGGTTCTATCTCACCAGTTCGAACATATTTATTATTGATGTGCATGAGTATACTGTTACGAATCTTCAACCCAGCGCCGCGATATACGTGTGTTTGGAAAGCCAGATCCTGAAGATTGATGTCTTTTACATCGGTTGAGCTTTTAACTTCTATAATATCCCATTGATCTTTGCCAACTGGATTCAGAATATCCACACGAGCAAAGCCACCCTCAAACTGAAATCCTGCCTCACATAAAGGTTTACGGTGAATCAGTGCTACTTGAGACAATTCAAGGATGCGACCAATATCGGAATGGTCACAATCTATTTCGATACCATCAGGAAACAGTTTTCTGGCAAATTCGCCAACAAGATGCCCTTGATCGAAAATAGCTTGAGTTTGTGTATTAACCGAAGGAATCTCTTCTTTGGCATGGTATTGCATCCAAAGCAATTTTTCACATTGGAGACCTGCCAAGTATTTGGATTTAGAGATGTACATCCTAGCCACCTTTCAGTAGGAAAGTTAATCGTTACTCGAGTCATAAAAACCAAAAAGAAAATTGGTTTGCGATTTGACTTGCAAACTCACAATTAAGCATTCTTTTACTTCTCTTGTGCTTTCCACTTTGCTTGCTCTAATCCCGGCATCAGTAAGAATTCCACGTTGACATCCAAAGTTATTGGATCGATTTCAATCTTACTTACAAACGAACGGATGAATAGCCTTTTTTCCTCAGTAGTACCCTCGGCAAATACCGCCTGAAATTGTTGTGCTAACATAACCGCTTGCTCGATAAGTTTGACGGTATCGATTTTCTTCGCATCCAATTGTTCCAAATCCATCTGTTTTAATTCAAGAGTAGACAATTCATGTTTGAGTTCGATCAGCCGTTGGTCGACGAAGTCGCGATTGGTCGGAGTCAAGTTATCGATCAGATTGTGGATGGTTTGATTAATTTCACGAATACGGGCATTATTATCCGACTGTTGCCGGTCGATTTTCGGGATATCTTCCTGTATGACCTCTTGAACCAATTGCTTAATCGATGTTAATCCCTCGGGCGTTTGAAACCTTTGCTGTATCATTTCAGCGATTTTATTGATGACTTGTACTTCGAGTTGTTCTTTCGGGATTGCGAGCCGGGGACAGATTTTCTTGCCTTTGGTTACATATCCGTTACATAAGTAATATGGATTCTTTATTGTATCGCGACCCTTGATCCTGCGACCTTGATGGATGGTATAACCAATCCAATGATATCCGCAATGAGCACAATAAATCAATCCACTCAGTAAATAAGGAGACCGTGCGCCTCGACCTACGTTACCGGTATTGGCTACACCAAACTTCTTCGTATTAACCCTCCGTTGTTGTGCTTGTTCGAATTGCAATCGGGATATGAGTGGGGAGTGGGCATCCCGAATGACAATCCAATTTTCCTGATCATTCTCAACATGGGATATTGTCATTATTGTTCTAATCGGAATCGCGATACCACTAACGATACGATGAAACTTGGCGAAGGAAGTTCGATTCCATACCATATCTCCTGTATAGATCGGGTTCTTCAAAATATTATTTACTGTGGAGCTACACCATCCGGGATTGTTCACCGAATTACGGTTGTTGCCAAAGGGGGTCGGTTCGTTATTACGATTGAGACGTTGTGCGATTCCTTTGAATCCTAATCCCTCGACTGAATACCATTCAAAGATTTGTTTGACTAAGACATTCAGTTGAATAGCATGTTGTTGTTCGAATTGAGTTTGTTTTTCACCCTCCTAATTCGATCCCTCTCCGGTCGAGAAATTGAATAATATTGGCAGATGAGTTTCTGTTGTATGTAAGTTTATGCGATGTGGAGAATTGAATATTTAAAGACGATTGCTCGACATGATGAATCAATCGAGTAAGTATCCGTATCCACTTCGTGTCTAATTGGCGAACAACAGCAGATCTTGGCAAATGTCTCTCAAGTGAATGTTCCTTGGTGGATGTCTTCATTCGAAAAGGGGATGGTTTCAAACGCAATCATGAATTATGGAGAGTCCATCTTGGTATTGAGGAGACAGAATTTCAAGATTTCTCGAGAACGCTACGATTTGAATTAGGGAGCCATTCCCTTGAAGGATTGACAGAGCGTTTTAACGATAAATTACGATCTTTCGGCATCAAGACTGTTGATATGACTCAACCAATTAAACCACATCTAGACCTTGTACGAGAATTTTTAAGAAACAACCGGAATGAATGGAGCTCTTCTTCACTTTTCTCTGAATTGGAAAGAGCTAAATTAATAGCCGATGCTCTTACAGTTACGCAGCAAAGGACCATCAGAATCTGTAGCTTTCCCATGGCCGATGAAATGTTAAAATCGGAAACAATTCAATTTTTAGATCTTCGATTTAATTTCAAGAATCGTGAACTAGTAACTGGTACGACTTGGCAAGATATCGAACAAGCATTGTCTGGTATCCTTCAAAAACCGGAGTACAAGAAACGGACGTATTTTCTGCAACTGGATTGCACATATTCAGTCTCATTTATTGCAGGAAAGCAGACAAATGTTGTTTCTGGTTACACTCTTCATCCGTTACAAAAAGGGGTAGCATGGGCACCCACTGGAAGGCGTATTCAACCAGAACTTATGACATCATTTGATACAATTCGAGAAGATGGTTCCGAAATCGCGGTCGTTCTCAATTTTTCCCAATCTACGACAGATGAGGTGAGAAAGTATATAAAATTAAATAAGCTAAATGTTCAAAAATTAATTACGATTTCACCAAAAGCAGGAGTTGGTTCTGTTTCAGTTAGTGATGGAGATGAAGCAATTGCAATTGCCGATGCGATCATACGTTTTATTCTTCATCTAACACAAGCGGGAAATATACATGCGGTTCATTTATTCCCAGCAGCGCCCAATTCTATGCTTTATTTACTGGGACAACGGTATCGCTTACAAATTCCGTTAACAATTTATGAATATTCATTCAATGACGATATCAGAAAATACTCACGAGGTGTGAGCTACCCTCTCGATACAACCAAAGAATAGGAGAAAATATGGCAGCATTACCTACTTACTTCGAAGAGTTTCTTACTGAGATCCGGCTTACAGATTCACAAAAGAGCGATTGTGCAGAAGGACATCGGTTATTACGCGAAAGATTGATGCAAGATGACAATTTAAAGCCAATCGTTGTTGAAACTTTCCTGCAAGGTAGCTATCGTCGTAATACTGCGACGCGGAAGCTTGGAAACGATAAATCAGATGTTGATATCGTAGTAGTAACGAATCTGGATAAAACAAAAGTTACACCCAGTGAAGCACTAGGCAAATTTAAACCCTTTCTTGAAAAGCACTACTCGGGAAAATATGAAAGAAAAGCCCACGCATGGAGAATTATACTGCCCGAAGTTGACCTCGATCTTGTCCCTTGTTCGGCACCAAGTGTTATTGCGAAGGGGTTAATCGAAGCAGCATCAACATCATTCATTGGTGATGAACGGTGGTTATGGGAAAACCAGATTTCTAAGGCACAACTAACGACCCAGAATTTCAGCAAGAAACTAATTGAAGCGAAAACATGGCAGGATGAAATTTTGTGGATTCCCAATAAAGATGATAAATGTTGGGAAGAGACAAACCCACTAGCACAAATCCAGGCTACTATTGAAAAGAATAATATTACGAATGGAAACTACGTCAACGTTGTAAAATGCCTGAAGTGGTGGCGGATAATAAATCCAGGACAATATTCGCACCCAAAGGGTTATCCTATAGAACATCTCATTTGGAAGGTATGTCCCGACGGCATCACTTTCGTAGCTGAAGGGATTGTGAGATCTTTAGAGTATATCCTAGGTTTAGGTAACTTAAAGCCCAATTTACCAGATCATGGTGTTCGTAATCACGATGTGTTGGCACAGACGACTGCTGAAGAATGGACGGCCTTTCAGAATCTTGTTAAAAACGCTTCGGTTCAAGCGAGAACAGCCTTCGATGAACAAGATACTTTTAAGAGTGCCTTACTTTGGCGAAAGTTGTTTGGTGAGAAGTTCCCGGAACCACCCAAACCAGAAAAATTTACTGACCGCGAAGTTATAACCACGATTAGACCAGGTAGAGTAGCATGACACCGGCATACTTCTTTAAGTGGTTACGAATATAATCCGTCGTGACTGGGGTTCCGCGAGAGTTAACAAACAGGTAGTCACATAGAGATGTTATCCTCTCTCGATGCCTACTAATCGTACGCAGCGAGTTTTCGATGTCCTTGTCGACGATGAATACGATTCGCTCTCGATTTCCTTTGCCATGAATTGAGATTGATCTCGAAGCGAAATCGATGTCCATTAAACGAATCGAACAGAGTTCACTGACTCTAATGCCAGTTGTTACCATCAACTCTAAAGCGAGTATTATGCTATCGATCTTCTGTGGTTTTTCTTTTTTAGAATCGCCTTTAAGAATTGCATTCCTGATCAACAACTTAAGTTCATCAGCTGTAAGGTTTTTGGGAAGGCGATTAGGAATTCTGATTTGTGGTCGATATCTATCGAATGGGTTTATACATACGCGACCACTTTCTTCCATCCATTTGCAAAATACATGCAAAGTAGCGAATCGTCTCTTGATATTCGACCTGTAGGAATTGACCCATCCCTGCATGCTAAGGTCATCAGCGATTTTGTCGCTGCATGTGGGCATGATCAAACGCCAATGGTCGACGGTATTGCCGCACGCAAATCATTAGAGATAATCCAAGCGATTCACCGTGCGAGCGCCGAAGGAGTGGAGATCCACTTACCTCTCAGCGACTCAGGTCCTGGGTAACTGCTTTTGACTAAAAGGAGTAATGCTATTATGACTTCTTCTCGAGGTAGGTAAGCTAATATATTCGACAAAGCCATCTCATTGAAAGAGGATTACTAACGAGGAAATTGCTCGTGGTGCCGATGGTCACCTGAAGATTACTTTGAAGTGCAACTTGTAACCCAAGACAGAAAGCCTTCTTCAAACGTGATATGGTGTTATCCTGTCCGTTTTACTACACGACAAAGTATTGTGAAGAGTGAATGATGACCACTTTTCGTAATCAAGTGGATGCCGCTCAGGGAGCTGGGACCGATACGAATTGATCCATAAAGAAGACAAGACCTTGTGTTTTAGCCATTCCATTTTTTGTTTATATATTTAGACCGTCAACCTGAAAGAAGAGTCTAAAAGCGACCATTTTACTAACAAGTTGCAACAATACTTAAATTTTACTTCTTTTTGCTCTTCCCATCTTATTGTATCTCAGTAAAAACACTATCCGAGAAATTCTATCTATTTTGCCGGGTGAGTTCCAATTGTCTGATTCCATTATTCATGCCGGAGTGCGTCAATAGGATTCATATTTGCCGCTTTACGAGCGGGGTAGTATCCAAAAAATATTCCAATCGCTCCCGAGAACATAAACGCAATTGTAATAATGTCAACCGATAACGAAGTATGAAGCGTCGAAAAAAAATTGATTAGTACCGAAACTGCGACAGCAAATAGAATTCCGATAATACCTGCTCCAACACTGAGAATAGCAGCCTCGGTCAGAAACTGCGTTAGCACATCTGTCCCACGAGCACCCACCGACATCCGAATCCCAATCTCACGTGTCCGCTCGGTTACAGAAACCAGCATGATATTCATGATCCCAATACCGCCTACGAGAAGCGAAACACCGGCAATCGAGGCAAGCATTAACGTGATAATGTCTCCAATTGATGACATTTTCTCTAGAATTTCCGCTTGAGTTCGGATGGAAAAGTCGTTTTCGGTGGTTCCTTTCAATCGGTGTGATTCCCGCATCAGTATTTCGATTTCCTTCTGAGCCGCATCAACTTTGTTTTCCGAGATTGCACTAACATTGATCATATCGATAAATTCACCCCCCTTGAGTCGGTAGAACACTGTTGTGGAAGGCGCGAGAATAATATCGTCCTGATCAGTCATACCACCCTGCCCCTTGGACTTCAGAACTCCGATAACGATAAACGGGACATTCCGAATGCGAATCTGTTTTCCAACTGCCGATCCGGATGGGAACAAATTACTTGCAACAGTACTTCCTATCAGAGCAACCTTTTTATTCGCAGCGATATCTCTATCGGTAAATAACTCACCTCCTCGCTTGACCTCCCATTTACGAATGACAAAGTAATCAGTGGAGACTCCGTAAATAGATGTCGACCAGTTATTTCCGCCACCGATTACTTGAGCGGGAACTCGAACAACTGGGGAAACACCCTGAAACAAAGTCCCTTCTTTCTTGAGCTTCTCGACGTCCCTGAATGTGAACTTCGATACACTACCACCCCCCTGACTGACTCCACCACTCTTTGCGGCACCAGGCGAAAGGGTAATCAGATTTGTACCAAGTGAATTAATATTATCCTGAATCTTTTGCGAAAAACCACGTCCAACCGCCACCATGATAATTACCGCACTGACTCCGATAATTATGCCGACTGCAGTTAGCAAGCTTCGCATCCGGTTACGAAGGATACTCCGAAAAGCCGCTTGAGGTAGACGTTTGAATTTTCGAAAAGTCATGGTTGTCATCCTTTAGACTGAAATTGTAGCGGCTATTTCTTTGGATAATTGATCGGCATCTGACAAAGGTTCCGGAGGAGCTGCCAAGTTAATTGCAATTAGATCTTCCGCTGCAATTTTCCGATTTTTTATCCGTTCATCTCTCAATACCAAACCATCTCGCATTTCCACAATGCGCTTGGCATAAAGTGCAATGTCCGGTTCGTGGGTTACTAAAATAACAGTAATCCCTTTGTCATTCAGTTGTTGAAAAAGAACCATAATTTCGATGGAAGTTTTACTATCAAGATTTCCCGTTGGTTCATCGGCGAGAATCAGCGATGGATTATTCACCAGTGCTCTCGCGATTGCAACCCGCTGCTGCTGTCCACCGGATAGTTGGTTCGGCTCATGTTCTAAGCGATCCGCCAAGCCAACCCGTCTTAGTGCTTCAATGGCAGCGTTCTGAATGTCAGGAATACGCTCCGACGAGTCGTACAATAGCGGTAATTCGACATTTTCTAAAGCCGATGTTCGGGAGAGCAAATTGAATCCCTGAAAAACAAATCCGATCTTCTCATTACGAATTTTAGCGTACTCATCTTTCTGCATCGCACTGATCGATTTACCATCAAGATAATATTCGCCACTTGTCGGTTGATCAAGGCAACCTAGCAGATTCATCAAAGTAGACTTGCCTGATCCGGAAGCACCCATGATGGCGACAAAGTCTCCTTCGTTCACTACCAGATTGATATCACGTAGTGCTTTCACCACCACTTCGCCCATCTTGAATTCTCGTTGTAAGTGTCTGGTATCGATAACAGCATTCATATCTTTTCCACTTCAATTGTTGATTCATCTAAAAAGTCGATTACCCCTTACATCATTGGAGGTGGACCATTGTTGGTCGACTTCGCAGGTGTTATCGTTTTGGAATCGCTTTCCGAACTGCTAATGATTTTCATCCCAACCGAAAATTGCTTTCCAAGAATTTCTGTCTGAGAACCATCACTGATACCCACTTGCACCGGAGCAACTGCCAATTTTCCATTTTCATCGAGATACCAGAGTTGTTTCCATTCACCGGTACTTGTATCGGGACGTTCTGGGGGATGAGACGATTGAGTCTGTTTCTGGAAATCTGCCATCTCTTTTTCGGTCAATTGAAACCGTAACGCCGTATTTGCAACGACCAACACATCCAATTTCTGTTCGATGATAAACTCTACAGTTGCCGTCATACCGGGCAAGAGCAGGTTTTCATCGTTTCTGGCCGTGACAATTACAGTATAGTTCACAACATTGGATGCCGTCGTTGGTTTCAAACGAACTTGTTTCACAACTCCAGTAAATGTTTTCGCCGGATATGCCTGCACGTTGAAGCGTACTGCCTGTCCTTCTTTGATTTGTCCGATATCGCTTTCATCTACTGCGGCAGTAATTTCCATTTTGGACAAATCCTGTGCAATTGTGAATAGTGTCGGTGTTGCAAAACTAGCCGCTACCGTCTGACCAGCCTCGATATTGCGTGCTGTCACCGTGCCCGTGATAGGGGAACGGATTACTGAATAGTCCAAATTCTGAACTGCGCGTTGCAACGCAGTTCGAGCATTCATGTAGTCAGATTGTGCGGTTTTAAATGTGGTTTTAATCGGCTGGAAATCTGATTCTGAGATTAATCCTTTAGTAAAAAGCTGCTCATTGCGTCGATAATTAATTTGCGCTTCTTCCAATTTGGCTTCGGCTTTAAGCGAGTCTGCTTCCGCATTGCTCACTGACATACGCAGTAAGGCTGAATCCAGCAAAGCAATGATTTGTCCCTTAACGACCTTGTCGTTAAAGTCGACAAATACCTTTTCAATAGTACCGGAAACTTGCGTGCCCACTGTTATTTCCGTAACCGGATTCAATGTGCCGCTACTCGAAATAGTACTTTCAACATTTCCCCTTGTTATCGTGACAAATGAATAGTTAGTGGCATTATCGGTTCGATAGCGGTAGAAGAGAAATGAAAGCGTTACAATTATCGCAAACAGAAATATTAACAATATTTTCCAGTATTTTAATACTCGTGGAATCGGCATATTAAAGTGTCCTTTTATCTCGAAAATTCGTCATGGTATGAATGCTCTCTCTTGTTAAATCTTCCTGTAATAAGATGGAAGAGGTTGCTGTTAGTAGGTTAGTGTACTCGCTTACAAGCGTTGGTCTGCTCCCATTTCTTGTACAAGTGCACTTTCAATTTTATGTGACTTCGTCGAAGATTTACTTTTTCCTAAATACTCCAAACACCCGTTTCCACGTGAAATCGTCGATTATCGAATACACCACCGGAACAATAAAGAGCGTTAACATGGTCGATGTAATCAATCCACCGATTACCGCTTGACCCATTGGAGACCGGAATTCACTCCCTTCACCCAGAGCAAATGCTACTGGTATCATTCCAAAGATCATGGCAAATGTTGTCATTAGGATGGGGCGTAATCGTGTTGCCCCGGCTAGAATGAGTGCTTCAGTGCGATCCAATCCTTTTTCACGCAGGGTGTTGGTATAGTCAACTAATAGAATTCCATTCTTAGTGACTAATCCCATTAGCATGATGATGCCAATTAAAGACATTACTGACAACGCGCTATGAAATGCGATTAACGCTAGAATTGCACCAATTAATGACATCGGCAAAGCAAACATGATCGCAAAAGGTGATGTGAAACTTTCGAACTGAGCCGCAAGCACGATGTAAACAAAAATAATAGCTAAAATAAGCGACAGAAAAATATCTGTGAACGCCTTGCCTTGCATTTCACCACGCCCGGTAACCCCAATTGAGTAGCCGGAAGGCATCTTGATCCGGTTGTATCCTGTTTGTGCATCTTTCAGTACTTCACCCAATTGTCGTTCGAATAAATTTGATTCAACTCGGATCTCCCTTTGTCGGTCATATCGATTGACTTTCGATGGTCCTGCTGCCGGATCTATGCTCGCGACATAGCTAATGGGAATTAGTAATTTCTGTTTATTCACATCTTCTTTGGTACTCTTAAACGTCAGGTTTTTAATATCCTCGAGCCAGGTGCGATCATTTTGCGCCAACCGAACCCGAACATCATATTGTTCGTCACCTTCTTGATATTGGGTTGCCACTTCACCATCGACCATTGTTCTAACATTCGTTGCAATTGTTGCAACATTGACGCCCAGATCGGATGCACGGTCGCGGTCGATGCGTATGCGATATTCTGGTTTTGAAGTTTCCAAACTAGTCGTGACATCGACTGTACCGGGTGTTTGTTGGACAATTGCCTGTACCTGATTTGCGATTAATTTAAGTGTATCGATATTGGTACCGCGTACACTTAACGATAATGCCTTTGAGTTGCCACCCGGACCACCGCCGCTGACAAAACCAATCGTTGCACCTGGTACTTTCGAGAATATCGACCGTATTTCATTACACATCTGATCGACAGTGAGCGAACGTTCACCTTTCTTCACCAGTTTCACGAGGATAGTTGCTTTTGAGACCGGGTCGTTACCGGAACCGATGGTGGTCATCGTGGTAAGTACTTCTTTGCGTTCCTTGACGAGGTCTTCGATCTGATTACAAATCGCGCTGGTTTGGCTTAACGAGCTGCCCGGTGCCGCCTCGACAGAGATCGAAAATTCACTCTCATCCGTGGTGGGGAAGAATGTTGTACCAAGAAAGCGTACACAGAAAAGACTGAGAATGAATACTACAATAGAACCGAATAAGACAGTTTTGCGACGACGTAACGACCAGCGAATGGCAGTTTTGTACTTTTCACTGGCAGTTTCGAAGAGATGATTGAACCGGAATAATATTCTCTTCAAAGGTCCACCTGAATTGGTCAGATCTTCATCTTTTTTGTTCAACCAACGGGATGACAGCATCGGCGTCAACGTAAAAGCAACAAACAGTGAAACCAATACTGATACTGAAACTGTAATCCCAAATTGAAAGAAAAACCTTCCCACGATCCCGGGGATAAATGCAACCGGGACGAATACCGCTACCACAGTAAAGGTTGTCGCCATCACAGCTAATCCAATTTCACTGGTGGCATCTTTAGCGGCTTCCATAGCCGTCTTACCCATCTTTAGGTGGCGATAAATATTTTCAATCACCACAATCGCATCGTCAATCAAAAGACCGACAGCTAACGATAGAGCTAGCAACGACATCATATTGAGGGTAAAGTTCAATGCGTACATCACGATGAAACTGGCTATAATGGATGTCGGCAGGGCAATGGCGCTAATGATCGTTGCGCGAATATTTGCCAGAAACAGAAAGACGACAATAACCGCAAGTAGTCCACCGTAAAAGATGTCGAAAAGAACATCGTTTACAGAATCGCGAATCTGCACGCTGTTATCTTTAGCGATGCTCAGTTTGATATCGGAAGGGAGGTCTTTTTCTATTATTGAAATTTGATTGCGTAAGGCCTCGGCAACTTGCACGGTATTTCCACCCGATTGTTTCATGATGCTGAGTCCGACCGCAGGTTTGCCCTGATATCGAGTCAAACTGGTTTGTTCTTTTACGCCATCGATGACCTGTGCGACGTCTGAAAGATAAACTGGTTTACCACCCGGAGAAATCAAAATGACTCGGTTGAAGTCGTTGATCGTTTGAAATTTACCGATGGTGCGTAGCAGAATTTGGCGTTTACCCTGTGTCAGACTTCCAGCAGGTACTTCAAGGTTCGATGAAGAAATTGCCGAAACGACATCTTGAATCGATAAACGGTAAGATTGCAATTTGGTGACATCTACCTGCACTTGCACTTCACGTTCAGCGCCACCGACAAGATCGACTTCACCTACACCCGGCACATTTTCCAACCGTTTCTTGATGACGTCCTTAGTATATGTTGTGATCTCTTTTTCCGAACGAAAACCTGCTACTACTAGTGAGAAGATGGGTTGGCTAGAGGGATCTAAGCGCTGAATAACGGGATCTTTCACCCCTGTCGGAAGATTCGCACGGATACCGGAAACTTTATCGCGAACATCCTGTGTAGCAGTACGGGCATCTATTTCAAGTTTAAATTGAATAACGACGATCGATGCACCTTCTTGGGAAGTAGAAGTAATATGATCAATTCCCCCGGCAGTGTTGACCGCGTCCTCAATAATTTTGGTTACTTCGGATTCGATCTGTTCCGGTCCTGCACCTGGAAGAACCGTTGTTACGGTAACATAGGGAATGTCAACGTTGGGATACTGATCGATCGAGAGTTTTTCATAGGAGAACAAACCCAGCACAATTAATACCAACACCATCATTGTGGCAAAGACCGGTCGTTGGATGGAAACATCAGAAAGCTTCATTGTCGCAGCTCCGTAGTACGGGTAAATCGAATTTCATATTACATTCTGGCAGTTACGACAGTTACTTTGCTGCTGTCCCGCAGATTATTCCAACCGACTGACACAATACTATCTGCTTCTTTAAGTCCCTCACGGATGGCAGTTTTAAGTCCATCGGAATTTCCTAAAGTGACTGTTTTCAAAAAAGCCATTCCGTTGTGTACCAGGTAAACACGATTGTTTGTTCCGTCACTGATGATTGCTTGATTTGGTACTACCAGTGCTTGTGACTGAGTTTTGCCGCTGGACTTCACCTTTACAAACATTCCTGGCTTGAACCAATGCTCATTAGTATTGCGAAACAGAGCCCGAACTTCGAAGGTACGGGATTGAATATCGGCAGATTTATTGAACTCGGATACTTTTCCTTTAATCGTCTGATCCGGTCGGCTATCCGAAAAAACCGATACCTCTTGGCCAATAGACAGATCACCAAGATCATCTTCATTCAAGTTGAAGATGACCATCATTTCATCCAATTTGGCGATGGTTACCAGGCCGATACCGGGATTGGAAAGTTCACCTACTCTAGCTTTAAAAGCTGTTACCACGCCAGAAATCGGAGCCACTAATTCGATACTTTGTTTTGCAGCTTCGTAGTTGGCTTTCGCAATATCATAAGCCGTCTGTGTACCATCGAGTGCTTGCTGTGAAATTGCACCATCTTTTAGCAGTGCTTTCATACGTGTGAGGTTTTTTTCCGCATTTAGAAAATTTGCTTCGGATTGGATGTACTGCGAACTCGGGCCACCTTTGTCAAGTACAACCAGCACATCCCCTTTTTTCACTGATGCGCCAACTTTTGAGTTGACTGCTACAATTCGTTCGGAAATCTTCGGCACAATATCGGCCTGTTCGGAACCTTCCAACGCTCCAGTATAGCTCCTGGTTATCGCTAAGTCTTGCCGTTGAACAGCAACAGCTTCTACCGGAGTGACAATTGCATCACTGGTTTTATGTTCAACTGCGGCTTGACCCTTTTGGTTACACCCAGTGATTACTCCCAGAATGAGAATTGCGAATAGACTTATGTAGATCAGATGCAAATAATACTTTATTAACAATGTTCCATCCTCCACCGTGTGGTGTAACACAATACTAATTAAATCTATTGATGAAGCTTGCCGACATAATACTGCCAGTCGGTTTTAGCCGTCAGATAGTCGTAAATCGCCGTTGAATAGTTTGTCTGGGCGCGGGTCATGGCGACTTGGGTATCGAGCAATTCTAATTGTGTACCGATTCCATTTTGAAATCTTGTCTGGGAAATCTGGAGCGCCTTTTCCGCTTGCTTGCGCCCCTCCGATTGTGCTTGAATACGCTTGCTCGCTTCGGTCAATTGGTCGACGGCGCTTTCAATCTGAAGCTGCAAACCTTCTTCCGCTTTGATCCTGGTTAACTTGACTTTCTTTTGATCGACATCAGCTTGTTGCACTTTTGCTGCTGTCCGAAATCCATCAAACGGGGTAAACGATAACGATAATCCATAAGCGAACGCATCAGACCATTGGTAATTATTGAACTTAAACGTGTTATCCTGCGTCTGCCATCCGTAAGATCCAATCAGATACAGGGTTGGGAAGTAATTAGCTTTCTCGATCGCAGTATTTTTTTGCAATAGGGATTCCTGTATACGTAACTGTTGCAAAGTTGAGTTCATGCTGCTTGCAGTTTGATCACCTGATGCAATCTCGTCATTCGATACCGCTGTGTATTCCAGTTCGCCTTCCAGTGACAATTCCTCTGTAAGTGGAAATGCGAGCAGGTTCTTCAAGGCATTCATTGCTAGTTGGTAGTTGTTTTCGGCGGAAATAACTATTGGTTCGGTATTTGCCACCTGCACCTCGGCGCGCAATAAATCGAATTCGGCGGCCATCCCATTGGTATACATGGATTGAACGTTGTCACGGTTTGCCTTGACAACATTATAGCCTTCACGATTCACATCGACCAATTTCTTGGTGAGTAGCGCTAGATAAAAGGCTTTGGTCACATTCCGGATCGTGTTTTCTTGAGTCGATTGGTAGGATTTGTTATAGAACTCACGATAAGTTTTCGCAATATCCAAACCGATCCCGACTTTCCGACTAAGCAATGGCTGCGTTAAGTTGGCAGTCGTACTGTATGTGTTGTTCAAGACAGTAGTGATAAACATCCCATTGAATAACATTTTTTGAGCAATGGAATTGCGCTGATACGTACTTGAGATATCAACCTGAGGTAGAGCGTACGACCATGCTTCACGTACTTGTGCGTTCGCCTTCGAAATATCTAGTTGCGAAGTCATTACGTCTCGGTTTTGATTGAGCGCAAGTTCTATAGTTTTCGAGAGGGTAAGATTCCGAATTGGAGATACGGTAGTAGAATCACTCGCCCAGGTTGCAAATGACGCCAGACTCGCGAGAGAAAGTATCGATAAGACGACAGCGAACCGGCGTTTAGTGTGGGTCAAGAAGCACATACCGACGGTCCTTTAGTGCTGTGAATGGCTACACCATCAAAAAACGTTGAAATAACTAACTCGATAATTGTGTCTTGTTCGACTTCCTTGATCGGAAAGTGTTTACGCTGAGTCCCCATTCCGAACGTACGTACCATCAAATCGAACAGTCCCGCCATTTGCAGGGCATCCCCCTGCTTGATCCTACCAGCATCCATCTCCATTTGTAGCGGACGTGCGATAACTTGCCAAATTTGAACGATATCATTCATCATCACTTTCATTCGCTCGTCGAATGACTCGGTATCCATCGCATGGCTTTCTTTTATTAGCATGTGAAAAAATTCATGTTCTTCACCGAGTGATAATACCGTTCTTGCATAGTTGCGAAACTTTTCGCGTGTAGACCCATCTTGTCGTTCAATTGCGCGTTCAGCAATTGCAATATTCTCATGGGAGAATTGTTCAATTAATCCCCAAAGCAGTTCCTTCTTGCTGGCGAAGTAGTTGTATAAAGTCCCTTTACCGAACTCGGATTGTTGAGCGATCTCATCGAGGGTAGTATTGAAAAAACCCTTCTCGAGAAAAAATTTTCGCGCAGCTTTGAGAATTTCATCTCGCCGTTGTAACCTCTCCTGTTCCTTACGAGACAGTTTCGGTGGGTTCGTTTCTTTATTCATGGATTTGTCCTCGACTTATCGGTCATTTTTTTCGCGTGTATGTCGCATATTGTGACCAATGCGTCCAATACTGTCTAATTGGTCGCAATATGACTAATCAGTCATAATTTAAGAAGCATTACCTAGATCTCCAACTTGAAACAAGTGATAAATTTTAATCTATTGAATTATATGAACTTAGACGTAAAAGCAAAAAATCTAATTTTCTTCGAAAGAAAAATCCTAAGACGCTACATCACCGTGCATTTCTTGATCGATTTGAAGAAATCGATCATTGGAATCCTGCTGCTGATGCACGAAAGCTAAAGGTTCTACCGAAATGTGTGACAAAATCTTTAGTTCGTGTTCCTGCTGGATTCGAAAATACCATTTCGAGGATAACGATACTTCTGGTGGCAGTGACGCTTTCATTGCGTTTATTGTTCTGTCCGCCGAAAAATGGATAAGTTCTTTTGTGAACAATTGATTTTTGGAATGGAGCTAGCCAGAGTAGGTTCCTTTGGTACGAACTCAAGATTTCGTTTGAAATGATATTGACATTGTGTGCGAATGTTTGATCCCACAAACGTCGTGATCAATACATTACATTGTACATTACTGCTGTAGCTGGGATCTTAGGCTTGTATATCTCCAAAGAGGTAGAACCCATTTTAATACTTATTCCATTTCTGACCATTCTTGTGATATTCGGGTACATGAGTTGTGACATACATGTTGGTTATTTATGCAAGTGGCTCAAGAATGAATATACTCCTATGCTTGAGAGCTATGTCAGTCATTACAAAATTTTGTCACTGCCACCTTGGCATTGGGACAACTCGTCTGCCCTTGATGAATTCTACAAGTCTGGTGCAGGCAAAATAAGATACCTCTTCTTGGGTTTACTTTTTTTATTAGCAAACATAGTCGGCCCGACTTACGTCCTTTGTAAAGAAACGACATCTTGGCCAACATCATTGATTCCTAGTATTATCGCTATAGTTGTATCCGAGATAGTGCTTGCGATCCTGTATCGAAAAAGGAAAGCTATGGCGTAGCAGTGTTGACGGGTATTTGTCACAATCGAAGATACGTTTGTTCGGAAAGATTTCTTGCGATTCACGAGTTAGTCTTTTCGGATAAAAAACATTCAAAGTAAAGTTGTAAAATCCTTGTAATCCAAGCCCTATTAATACAATGAACTTGAGCAATTTCCGTGAAATTCATGTAAGTTCCATTTTCCAGTCCCAACACCCATTCTTCGATCATTTTCAACTTTTTTAACTTACTCTCTCTTCTCTTTTGTGCGCGTCAAACCGTTGCTTTTTTCAATTTCGTTGAGTTCTCCCAATGATGCCGGATTTTTTCTGCTCTCACACACATTGGTTCCGAGAGTATTGTGTTATTGAAGCTCATGAGTAGATTGATTTCAGTGAGTAAAAAGCGTAAACAATCCGTATCACTGGCAGTAAATGAACATCGCAGGAGTAAACTATCTTCTTCATTGTTCGTAATCAGGCAACACCGGGGAGCCAGGATAGACTCGAAACATTCTGTTTCTCGTTCGCCCTAAATCTGTAATGAACCCGACAACTACCCCAACTTTTCATTTTGTAGACCTTGTTTCAAATGTTTGTTGAGTGAAAATATCGCTCGCCAATGGCAACCTTTTTTTACCATATCAAAAACCGTTGGATTTGTGTCGCAAATCTTCGTAACTACTGCCCCTACAGGTCTGACAGTGAAGTAACTTGATATCATTGCCCATTGGGCATCGGTCATTGGAGTGTAGGTAGTTGTAATAATGTGGTTCAGTCACACTCGCGCTGTCAATTCAATTGTAATATCGTTTCGTGCAATTCAGAAAGCCAAAATTGGCAGGGTTGGACGAAACGACAGTCCTATTGAGTAATAAAATTGACATGTGTGAGAGAAAATGCTCCCAACCAAATTTTCCACTTGACAAGTCGCCCGAAAATTATTATTTAATAATATAACATTTTGCGTGACTAGGGATTCGCTTTAGCTTACTCTATGGACGGACGAGTTCTCAACTTAGAACAGTGGTAGCGTTCGATCGCATATTTCCACTCTGCCGCAAACAGCTCTCTTTTTCCCCTGTTTTCCGATTAAAACCCTTGAGAGGTGTGTGATGAAATCCAAGGTAATCGGTTTCTCCTTTTTTGTGTTGCTCCTCGCTGGACAAGCGTTCGCAATTAATATCTATCTCTATAGCCCAAGTCAGTACACAACAATCAATCAGTATCAGTCGCTCACCTTCAATATTGGCGCGGATGACCCAGTTGGGCTGAATTTTGCAGAATGGTATCTGCGACTTAATGGTGGAAGCACTGTCTTTCAAGCCAACCACGACATGTCGAGCTATTACGATGAGGATTCCTGGTCATATACCTTCAATGTGGCTGGCGTGCACAATGTATATGCCTATGCGTACAATACTAATGGCCAAAACGCTATGTGTTGGTGGCAGATAACCGTGAATGCTGTTTTACCTGACCTTATTATTCAAAATCCAATTGCACCAACTTCTTCTTTGCCTGGATCTTCGATTTCTGTATCGTGTCGGGTGCGTAACCAAGGCAATGGCTCGGCGACATCATCGCGAGTGGGATATTACTTGGCAACATCGCCGAACGGAACAAACACATTTTTGAATTACAATCAGGTAAGTACACTTTCAGCCGGAACCAATTCTGACGTATCGCGATCGGTCACTATTCCTAGTGGAACGGCTCCCGGTAATTATTACATAACTTACTTTGCCGATTATCAAAATGTCGTAACAGAATCAAATCATAATAACAATCTCAGTAGTTCCCCAATAACCATCAATCCGTTGCTTCCTGATCTCATCGTTCAGAATCCATCTGCACCGACGAACGCATGTCCAGGGCAAAGTATCAGCGTGTCTTGCGTCGCGCGAAATCAAGGCATTGGATCTTCTAGCGCGTGTCGAATGGGGTACTATTTTTCTGCGACTCAATATGGTCACAACTCAGCTGAGCGACAGTCAACCACAAACGTTCCCGTGTTGGCAGTCAATGGCACATCAAACCAGAGCACTACCTTTCTTATACCCGCCAACACTACACCCGGTACTTATTACGTGAACTTCTTCGTCGATGATCAGGATGTTGTGCCTGAAAGCTATGATGACAACAATATTAACTTGTCACAAGTAATCGTTCGACCTCTTCCTACTGCACAAATTCTCAGTCCGACTCAGTTCACATCAGTATCAAGAGGCTCAGAAGTGATATTCAGTGTGAATGGCAATGACCCGAACGGTCTCGACTATGTGGAATGGTATTTGGGCTCTGCTTTCCAAGTCAACCACAACTTGTCAGGAACGCAAGATAATGATACCTGGTCTTACACTTTCAACACAGTTGGAACGTATAATGTATACGCATATGTATACAATATTTACAATGGTAGTGATTTCGTTTGGTGGGAAATAACAGTAACAATTCAACCTGATCTCATCGTTCAGAGTCCATCAGCACCGGCAGAAGTGTGTCCGGGGCAGAGCATCAGTGTGTCTTGCGTTGCACGCAACCAAGGTAGCGGATCTTCCGGCACGTGCCGGATGGGGTATTATCTCTCGGCGACGCAATACAGTCACAATGCTAGTGAGCTAATAGCATCCACTAACATTCCCGCGTTGGTGGCCAATGGTACTTCAAGCCAAACCACTACCTTTCCTATACCTGCGAATACTGTACCCGGCACCTACTATCTGAATTTCTTCGCCGACGATCAGGCAGTTGTAGTTGAAAGCAATGATGACAACAACATCAACTTCGCACAAGTCGAAATTCTTGCGAGTCCAACCGTATACATATATAGCCCATCTCAGTATACAACTGCTTATAGTGGACAGACGTTGACTTTCAACATTGGAGCAGATCACCCTCAAGGTCTGCAATTTTGCGAATGGTATCTAGGAGCTACTTTTCTAGAAAATCACCCGATGAGTGGATACTATCATACGGATTCTTTGTTTTATCAGTTCAATACCGTGGGAACTTTTGATGTGTATGCCTATGTATATAGCATTAACGGATGTCAAGCCTTCGTTTGGTGGGAGGTCAACGTCACGGCTCCACCTCCAGCAATCGAGGAGTTCTTTGACGATTTTTCTTATTCTGGTGCCCTAGATCCATCTTTGTCGTGTCAGGGATGGAATTTAGTGGTTAGTGCAGCTGGACCAGGAATAGCGCCATTCTGCATCTCAAATATTGCTTTTACGATAGATGCAGAAAACCCAACCAACACGTTACTAGAATGTCGTACAAACATAGATGCAGAGACGATGACGTCAAGCCGAATTGAAACATCTCAGTATCTGTTCCTAGGGGGTACGTATGCCGCCCGTGTTTGGTTCGATGACTCACCTTCAAATGAAAGCCATCTCGACGGCACGGCACAGACATTCTATACATACTATGGCGGCACCGGTGATACGCATTCGGAATGCGACTTTGAATACTATCCTTATTATTTTTGGGAGACGACTAATTCACATAAGCAGATGGACATTGTGACTTGGGAAGCTGCTATTGCAAATGATCATTGGCGTTCTTTTACACCGCGTCAAGGGTCATACCAAGGGTGGCATAAGCTACTTTTTTCAGCGGTAGATGGGGTGCATGTTAGATATTACATCTTTGATGATAACGGTAACTTGCTGGGCACTTCAATAATCCACTCAACCGCGAGTGATGGAACCGGATCGGTTTATCCAGATCACCTCATGAATCTTTCAATATCCAATTGGATTGGATTAAGAGCAGCGTCGAATGAACTTAGAACATCGTCATTTAAAGTTGACTGGGTATACTACAGCAGAGACATCGAGATGACTATGCAACGTGTTCAGACTATTGTCAACCAGTTCAGATCGCAGGCCGTTCCTCGGAGAAACAACCTTACAGTAGTTCCCGCGACATTGTGTTCTTTTATGATCAACAATGGGGCAGAGAGTACTGCAAATTCAATTGTCACGCTTAACAACACAGCATCATATGGTCCTACCGACTTCATGGCCAGCGAGAATGAAGATTTTTCGGGTGGAGTTTGGCTACCTTACTCTTCTTCACCCAGTTTGCAGCTAAGTGACGGATATGGGGTAAAGACCGTCTATCTAAAAGTTCGCAACTCGTCCGGTTCATCTGAAGTATTAAGTGACCAGATTGAATACAATACACCACCTGATCCGGTAAATGATTTGACGATAATCCTCGATCCGAACGGGTTAGCGCTAACCCTGAATTGGAGTCCAATCCAAAATGCTACATTGTACCGAGTCCATGCAGGCAATAGTCCCGGTTTCGTACCTTCATCGGCGAACTTGATTGGCTCAACACAAAGTACAACTTTCACGGACCTGACCTCAATTGGCGTTTATACGCAACGCTTCTATGTAGTTGTTGTTGAGAGGTAGTGACCTGCTCCCCGCAAACCTAATCACTTTGTATGTCAGAGATGGTAGATTTTTAGGGAAAGGAGCAGGTTATGAACAAGGTAAAATGGTCTCCGGAACAAATATGGCAATCCTTTACGAAGCGGATGAGGGACTTGGCACGGGTTACACGGTTCGGGACGTATGCCGCAATCGGAACCGACTGAAATTTGATTGAAATAGAGTTTTACGTAGGGTTCAGTTTACTTCGTCCTTGTGCAATGAGTGGGGACAGGTCACTTGATCCCCCAACCGGATGTCGATGTTTCAAGTTTCTAATCATAGCGGGCCCCCGCTACTCGCTGCACTAACTATATTTGCAAGAGACATTGTAAGTGGTTTGTGCGAAGTAAAACTACGTTCAAGTTCCGGTGTAACTGCCGGAACTTTTCGTATGTTGAAGCGGAACTCTTCTGCTTCCCGATCCACGATAACTTCTGAAATACACTTTTTCAGCCACGATTTCTTAATGTCTTCTGGTGCGCTTGTGATCTTAGCTTCAAATTCCTCGATGAATCGTTTTACTGTATCTTCGTAAAATTCGATTTCAATCGAAAGTGCTTCTGTCTTCCGTTCGATTTCCGACTGTTTCTTCAAACAGTAGCGAAATTATTCGTCTGAACCAAGATTTGACGATTGAGTTTCGAAGACCTACCTTTAGATAGTTATTCCTACTGGAGCCAATATGAACTACCGATTATTCAACCGCAGAATGCCCCTGTTGCTTGGTCTATTCTTTTTAATTGCAGTAACGAATTCTTCTGCACAAATCTGGTCTAAAATCATCGATTTGGGTGGCAATGCCACACCAACCTGCATCCGCAAATTGGCGGATGGCGGCTTTATCGTTTGCGGTTATCTGAGCTCCGATTTCAATAAAGCAAAAGAGGGTTGGTTGGCGCGTTTGGATAAAAATGGCGATACACTCTGGACTCAATTCTATTTACCGGAAACGAACAACGGTACCTTCAATTCGGTCGTTGCTTTACCTAACGGTGGATTTGTCGCATGCGGTGATAATAACGGGAAGGCGTGGTTTGTAAAAACTAAAAGTAACGGAGATTCGGTTTGGTCAAGATATTATGGTAGCGCTTATCAAACCTACGCGAACGACTTGTTCGGTAATCGTGATGGCACAATCGTCGCCACCGGGGGTACGGTATTGCAGATTGTATACGATGCTAATGGCATGACTTCGTTTTTAATGAAATTATCCGGTGATGGCGATTTGCTGTCATTTAAAACCCAACGCGGCAATGAAGGGATGCGGATTGACCGCTTATCGAGCGGAAATTATGTTATTGGGAGCTTAAGTTCACAGCGCGGAATGATGGGATTCCATTACAGTTCCGCGTTAGGTGCGACGGTTGTCGATGATAAGGGCAGAGTAAAATTCTCGCACTCTTATCGAAGCGAATCGTTTATGACTGAAAAGGCATCGAAACTTGAGGTTCGAACCGGCGTGCTCGCCTGCAACGATTTGTCGTATATCGTTTTCGGGTTTGCTTACGATTCGATTCGCACCGGTAAAGCGTTTCGGGGCTACATGGTTAAGGCAAGGGAAGACGTAGACTCGATTTGTTGGTCCCGTATGTACGGCATGGGTGAGCTTACCCAGATAAACGATGTAACTGAGATTGCCGATGGATATGCGTATGTTGGTACAACATATTCCTTAATCGGACAAAAACGAATGTACTTCGGAAAAACCGATACAGCAGGAAATATGAAGTGGGAGCAGTTGGGCTCTCCTTTGGATAGTTCCGTTGCTACGGGAATTCGTCAGATGGATGATCATTGTTTTCTAATCTTGTGTTCAGGAACCGGCAAATTAAAGTTGATGAAATATGATTCAGCATGCAACGTATATCAAAGGGAAAATCGCTCTGATTCAACGAAAAGTGAATTACTAACGATTAACGAAATTAAATATGATGCAGCCAAACCATTGACAACTATTTTTTATACATCATTATCTTCACAGCAACTATTGTTCGATCTATTTGACATCGCCGGCAGGACGGCAATACACCGCGACCTTGGCGTTGTCGCGGTGGGAAAACATGCCTGTATCGTTGATAATTCTGAACTGTCGAGTGGGGTATATTATGCCACATTTCACTTAAAAAACGATGTTGCGATAAAGAAGATCGCGGTAATCAGAGAATAAATTCGCCTTTGTCGATTTACTTGTGTTCATAATGAAGAATCGTACCATTTTGACCGACAATCCAACCCGAGTTTGGGCTTGCAAATGCAATATGAGTTAGTGCGTTGGAAGTTCCACTTTCCTGCGTCTCCCAGGTTTTTCCACCATTGGTGGTATGCAAAATAATGCCTACGCCCTCCTTGTGACCTACTACCCAACCGTCACTCGGGTTACTGAAAAATATTTGCGTCAATGCTGCTCTACCATAGCTTTCTTCGATTTCGAATTGGGCGCCTTCTGATTCCCACGTAGTACCTCCATCTGTCGTCCGGTATATTTCGGTACGATGACGAATGAGGTACCCGTTTTTGGAGTCGCAGAAATAAATACATTCAATTGAGTTTGTGAATTTAGTATTGGTATTGGCGTTAAGCCAGGTTGTTCCGCCATCTGTTGTGTGAATAAGTGTGCAAGTACCATCATCACCTCCAACTACCCACGCATTATTTGTATCAAGGGCGCAAATGTCGTTAAGGTAACTTCTTGAGGGGTTGGCTTGTTTACGCCAAAGTTTACCGCCGTCGGTAGTATGCAAAATGTAACCTTCACCTCCGACTACCCAGCCATTTCTCTTGTCCAGAAAATTTACTTTTGACAAATTTCCAGCTTCACCGCTCTGCTGAACCGTCCAAGAATTACCACCATCACTCGTGAACAAAATATTATTTCCTCTTCCTTCATACCTGCCACCAACCACCCAACCGGTAGACGTATCAAGAAATGCTACACTCGACCAGTGTTTATTCACAGATATTTTTTGTCGATCCCATGTCGCTCCGGCATTGCTGGTACGAAAAAATGCCCCTGAATCCCCGACAATCCAGCCGTTTCGAGAATCGATGAAACAAACGCTCGATAGATTGTTTCGAAAACCTTTAGTCTGCGGAATCCAAGTCACGCCGCCATCACTTGAATGTAAAATACTATTCCCATTCAATCCCCAGCTGTTTTTCGAATCGACAAATGTTAAGTTGCTCAGGTCCCCGGGTAAAATGGGGGTTATTTCTTTCCATGTTATTCCACTATTCGTCGTTCGGGAGATTTGATATCCGCGATAAGCAAAAGTATTGATTGCCCAACCAGTGTCTGCATTCAAAAAACACCATCTTGAAACGCCCTGCCAGGCACTTGTTCCCTGACTGCTCCACATTTCACCACCATCGGTTGTTTTCAAAATGATAGCACCCGTTCCTTCCGTATACCCTGATACCCAACCGGTTTTGGCGTCGGCGAACAGGACGTTAAGAAGATTATAGGGAATATCACTCCCTTGATTAGTCCAAGTTTCACCACCATCCGTTGTACAAATAATCAATCCTTTATAACCTCCGCCCCAACCATGAATCGAGTCGACAAACGTCAAATTGTAAACCGGTTTGAATGAAGCGCTTTTCAGCAGTTCCCAAGTTGTCCCACCATTGTTTGTACGGAATAAAAATTCCTGACGGCTCAATAACCACCCGTGTTTCACATCGGGAAAGCATAGTGCCGTATAGTTTGCGTTCGGTTCCAATGGGGAGATGCTCTGCCAGTTTTTGCCGCCATCGGTAGTATGAAGCAGCGTTGAACCGCCAAAGCTCCAACCAGTACTTTTATTGTTGAATATGACACGAGCCAAATTGACTTTCGTTCCGCTATTTTGGATTGTCCACGTTACTCCTCCATCCACAGTATGAAGAATGGTTCCAAGTGCTCCTACCGCCCATCCGGTTTTCGTATCGACAAACGCGATTGCGCTTAGCGAGTTTCCCTGCGGTAGGGGATTTTGCCATTTCCAATTTTGAGCGAACGAAATCTGATTGAAAATAGCAATTGTATATATACAAGCAAGCACGTTTAGTGACAATTTAGTCTTCATGATTGAATCCGAATTAGAAAGCCTATTGTTGTTTACTTATCGGACTTCGGGTTGTAACGTAGGATAGTACCGTTTGCACCAACCAACCAACCGGTAGTTTTGTCAAGAAAGGCGATTCTTTTCAAGTCATTGGTATTGACGTAATCAGTATTCCATTTACTACCGCCATCGGTTGTGTGTGAAACAAGGTTCCCGGTTACGCCCACCCCTCACTCGTATCGATAAATGTAACTGCTGTAAATATCGATGCTGCATTATTCGCGATAATAGCCCAGCTCTTACCACCATCAGTCGTGTGTAACACAACGGCAATCACCGTTGTTACATCTTTCTTCATATCATAACCGGATACTCCTCCGGTTATCCAACCAATATTCTGATCAATAAATTTTATATTACAGAGTTGAAGAGATGTTCCGCTGATTTGCCGATTCCAAGTCATTCCTCCGTTTGTCGTACAGAGGATTATACCGCTATCAGCTACGACCCAACCGGTGTTCACATCTGTAAATTCAATGGCAGCATATTTTCTATTCGTTATATCCATCGCTTGCTTATACCAAGTTCGTCCACCGTTCGTGGTGCGTAATATCGCATTACCACTGCTTACCCATCCGTTTTTTGCATCGATAAACGATATGTCCGTCAAGTTAGCATCACCAGTCTGTTGTGTCCATGTATTTCCACCATCGGTAGTTCGACAAACGACACCCTCACCGACAGCCCAACCATTTTCTGTGCCATAGAAATAGATGCGATTCAATATGTGTTCTATTGGGAAATCCAAAGCACTCCACGATTCACCACCGTCAACTGTTTGAAGAATTTTTCCAATACGTTGGAATTCATCGCGATCACCACCGACTGCCCAACCATGCTTTTTGTCTATGAAACATATGTCATTAAGAGTACATGTCGCTCCTTCACGCTGGTTCACCCATTTCGTCCCGCCGTTTGTCGTGTGGTGTATACTACCTCGATTGTCCACCATCCACCCATTGTTCGCATCGAGAAAATAAACATCGGTATTCGTTGGTACTTGTCTGCGCCAATTATCAATGTTCACCAATCCCAGTTCACATTTCTGAAAACTCCAAGTACTACCCCTATTTGTGGTATGAACGATTTTTATTGTTTGATCCAATCTACCTGCCACCCATCCGTTGTTTCTGTCTGTAAACGCGGAGCTATTTATCCTATCTATATTTGGCACAAGAACGAACTTCCATGTACTACCACCGTTCGAAGTATGCAGGAATCCACTACCATTTATTGAGTCAATATGTGGTTGTGTTGTTAATACTCTACCCATAGCAGAAACCCAACAGTCGTTCGAATCAATCACACAAACATTCGCATAATCGGCAGCGGAATCTCCGATTTGCGACACCCAACTCTCACCTTTGTTCGTTGTTTTATAAATACATCTACAACCAGTTACCCATCCAGTAGTTGAATTATAAAATCCAATCGAATTAAATGAATGTAATGAATCTTTAAATTGAGGTTTCCATGTGTTTCCTCCATCCTTTGTCTTTAGAATAATTCCGCGTTGATCCATCATGCTTATCATTTCGTCGTTTATGTCCTTAAGGTAATCGGCTTCCGAACCACCCACCCACCCCGATTTATTATCAGAAAAAGTGACACATTTAAAGGTAAAGGTTGAATCTTGAAAGAGAGTACTCCAAGTTTGGCCACCATCTGTTGTGCGCAGAATTGTTCCTTTGGCTGTCACTGCCCAGCAATTCAATTCATCAGTACAAGTCAACCATTTTACACTCTCTTTCACGCTACTCAATTGAATTTTCCAATTCTTACCTTCGTCAGATGTGTAAAGAATGGTTCCCCATGAACCTACTGCCCAGCCAACTTTACTGTTTGCGAATTTTATGCAGTTCAGTCGGTTCCCTTGCGGTAGTGGGTTCTGCCACTTCCAATCTTGTGCCATTGTTACGATTGGAAATAATAAAAGAAGAAATCGCAATATGCGAACAAATGAGGGTACTCGTATGTGCATCGTTCCGTCTTTCTTGTTGTGTTTGTTAGGGGCAGGTTTCTTTGATCCCTTGTAATTATGAACGAATGAGAAATGCCATCTGGAATTCGCGCATCCATTTACAGATCACTTCTTCTTTACTGGTGGGTCATTCGTGGAATTTTGTTTTTTCACGAATCGAAATATTTGTCCGTCAAAGCCCAATGCCCAACCGTTATTAGCATCAATCATCGACACGCTTCTTGCATTCCCATTCAATCTTTTCCAAGTAAGTCCGCCATCGGTTGTGTGAAGATTGAACGAGCCAACCGTCCAACCATGCATCTTATCAGTAAATGCGATATCACTGATATAGTTCTCATATCCAGCAGCTTTTTGTTGCCAGTTTTCGCCCCCATTGGTTGTATGGAATACAATATTCTCGTCAAACGAACCTTCGTTTTTTCCTACCACCCAACCATTCTGAGTATCCGTAAAAAAGACACGATAGAGTTGTACCTTTGTACCGCTGTTTTGATCCTGCCAAGTTACACCGCCATTTGAGGTATGAACGATTGTTCCGTTATCACCGACCACCCATCCATTTTTCGTGTCTACGAACGAAACACTTTTTAGTATCGACTTGCCACTATAATCGAGCTTCCGCCACATTATTCCACCATCATGTGTTGAAAGGATAGTACCTAAATATTCTACCCGCTCGTTTTCCCCCCAATATTGTCTATTGTATTCACCAATCATCCAACCGGTGGTCGCATTAATAAATGAGAATGCATTAATATCTGGTCGTGATTGATTTCCACTTTCTTCATCCATTTTATACAGCGACCAGTGCAATCCACCGTCGGTGGTGCGGTATAATCCCACACCGCTAAGCATCCAACCGTGAGTTGAATCCACAAATGACAAAAATGAAGCACCATGTTCGACATTAGTCAATTGCGGATTCCAACTTATACCACCGTCGGTAGTGTGAAAAATGGAACCTGTAGAATAATAGGGAGTATCAAATTGATCGTGTTTGTTGCAGATAGCCCAGCCGTTATTGGCGTCGGTGAATTTTATATCAAAAGCGTTGCTATCAAGTCCGAATGAGGGCAGTCTGTACCAACCTTCGGCATCACCGGTTATTTCGCTGATTGACCTTATTGAATCGTTGTAGCTATTACTTTCGTCGCCGATAATGTTAATCCGATGGTGGGATTGTAAGTCGATATTATCCTCACTGAGTTTACGCTCCCACGTCGTTCCACCATCAGAAGTGTGGAGTATTATGCCATTTTCTGCGACAATCCACCCTGAAGTACGGGTAACAAATGTCATATCATTAATGTATTGGGTAATCGTTGAATCGACCATGTATTGTTCCAACCACGTATCGCCGCCATTGGTCGTATGGAATATTCCTCCATCAGACGCAAGTGCCCACCCGCAGTTTTCTTCGGGAAATGAAATTCGCCGGATTTCGATGAGTGTTTTGCTGCGAAACCGTTCATTATTCGCTGTGAAGTCCCAACACTCTTGAATTCGCTCGTGATACCCCTGTTTATTCCATGTGGTGCCACCATTCGTTGTATGGTATATTCCAAATCCATAGACATATCCGTTAGAAGAATTTAGAAAACTGACATGATAAATTCCCCGCCCATCGCCTATATTCTGATTTTGCCAAGTTATTCCTCCATTTTTCGTCGCATAGACAAGTCCCGAGTCGTCGGTGACCCAACCGGTACGCGTGTTTATGTATACTAAGTCGGTTAGTAAACGAACGGCAGGCGCTACATTAATCTCATTCCATTGAAAACCGGCATTTGTTGTCATGTAGAGTTTGTTAACCGAACAAGGAAGAAGCCAGCCGGTTTTCGAATCGGTGAAAAAAACACCATCATATTGATTCGATCGTGTAGTGTTTGGGTTATACCACGAATTTCCACCATCTGTAGTATGGAGTATTATAAAATCACCAACCGCCCAAACATCATGCCGATTAACCACATGCAGTTTGCGGACTTGACCATCTACGCGGCTGTTCTGTTTTTTCCAAGTAGTGCCTCCATCGGTGGTTTGAAGTATTAACCCTTTTTCTCCGACAATCCAACCATAGAGTGAATCGGCAAATTTGACTGCAAAAAGCGATTTACCGGAGGGTATGAAACTGTGATGACCACTCGATTGAGCGTTGGCCGACTTGACGAAACCGGTTAAAGAAATTAGTATCGCCACACCAAAACAGACAACCGATTGTTTAATAAAATTCTGCATTGAAGTCCCTGTTGTCGAATTTGTTTCGTGTTGGAGACAGGTGGTACTTGAAATATCTCACGCTTACTGCCCAACGAATAGTGTTGAAGTTAGTAATAATTACATTGGGTCTGTTTTGGGTAGTAACGATATATTAGACCATTTTCACCCAACGCTCAAGCAATTTTGTTGTTAGCAAATTTAACGCAGTTTAGCTGGTTTCCTTGCGGAAGCGAGTTATGCTAAACCCAATTATGTGCCAGCGAATTTGCAGAAAATACCTTCAATCCGATTCGGAATATTACATAATCAGTAAATCTGATTTAATAATTATTTCACTCTTAAAAGCGATTAGCTTTATTTATTCGTGCTTTGAACTGTAGTGAAGTATTGTACCACCGTCTCCTACAATCCAACCGTCGTAGTTGTTGAAGTACACATCAGAAAGCCGGCCCCTTATATTACCGGTTTGATCACTCCAATTTTCACCACCATCCGTTGTGTGCAATATTATTCCTGTTGACTCGTTCCGCTCATTTTGCACCGGTTTAGACTTAGTGGAAAAACCTACAACCCAACCCTCTTTCAAATCAACAAAATACAGTCCAGATAAAAACACAGGCATTCCGACGGTTTGAATATGCCAGGATTCGCCAGAATTAGTGGTGTGGAGTATTCTACCACTATCAGCCAGTACCCAACCATTTTTCGAGTCGAGAAAAATAACGCGCTTTAAAACATCATTCGTCGCATTGTTTTGATAAGTCCACTTTCCACCACCATTCGTAGTATGAAATATCACCGAGAGTCGATTTGTAACGCTGCCTCCAACAATCCATCCATTTACCGAATCGATAAAAGCTACATCGAAAAGTGCGAATGACAAATTCGACCATCCTTGCCGTAACATTGGCGGCAACTTGCTTATGTTTGTTTTTACTAAGTCCGCATTCGGAGAGTTAGCATTCGTCGTGTCCACGATTTGAGAGGGGGGAATTTCCAAACGTTGTTTTTGCCAAGAATTGCCCCCGTCCCCAGTATGAATGACGGTACATTTTTCACCGACAATCCATCCGAGTTTTTTATTAACAAATGAAACTCCATACAGAGTTAGATAACCAAGTCTGCTGTTTTGGCGGTTCCAATCAACTCCTCCATTCGTTGTATGTATTATCATGTTCCCACCTCCGACAGTTCTATTTTTTCGGAGAAGTTCGTACCCTACCACCCAACCGTAATTGTCGTCCGGAAACGAAATTTGTTCAGAATACATATCACTGTTTCGAATTTGCGACTTCCAGGATAGTCCACCATCGGTAGTATGAAGGATATTTCCACCACCTACCGTCCAACCTTTCCTGGTGTCGGTAAATACGACATTCTTTATCGCATCCCGCATCGGGAATATGTCAATATTCCAAGTAATTCCGCCATCGCGCGTGCGATAGACAATCCCATTACTGGCAATAACCCAGCCATTGTTCAGGTCTCTGAACGCAATGTCGGTCAACCCAAAGCCGGACATGTAAAAATCACGATACGGAGGTATCGTATCATGGAGTTGTTTGTCTTCATCGAGGAAACAATTCCGTATCCACGATGCACCACCATCGGAAGTACGATAGATATAGTTAAAACTTCCCCGATTGGTTGTGGTCGCACTGCTTAACATCCACCCATTTTTCGGATCGAGAAATGAAATACAGGTAAGTGTTTTGGCGGAGTCAATGATTTGACTTTTCCACGTTTCACCGGAATTCGTTGAATGGAGAAGGATTCCGTTCGTACAAGTAATCCACGCACTTTTAGCACTGCTGAATGCCATACCCGTCAGCATTTGCGTAACACCGGAATTTTGTTCATTCCAAGTGGTACCACCATCCGTTGTGTGCAATATTAAACCGGGATAAATTTCACGCGAGTTAATTCCGATACGCGAGTTACCGCCAATTATCCAACCCTCATTTTTATTGATAAACTCCATGTCGTTGTATTTGTTTCGGTCATATCTATCGTTATTCGATTCTTGCCGTTGGAATTTCCAAAGGGAGCCACCATTGGTCGTGTGAATTACCGTACCAACGGCGTCGATAGCCCAGCCGTTATTCTTATCGACAAACTTGACACATACATATTGATAAGGTGTAATCGGTGGCTGTTCGATCCAGGTAATTCCTCCATCGTTAGTTTGGAGTATCAATCCCTCATTTCCTACCGCCCAGCCGTTATTGGAATTAACAAATGAGATTCCCGAGATGAATTCATCTGTTCCGGTGTTTTGAACAACCCAATTTTCTCCGCCATTCGTTGTAACTACCACCGCACCGTGGTTACCTATCAGCCAACCGGTTTTAGGATTCGCAAACTGAATGGATCTGAGACCGCTAAACTGCGGTCTGGGATTTTGAAGTACCCATTCCTGTGAATATGAAATTCCCTGAAGAAAGGTGCAATAAAGAAAGGCAATGCTTACTAAATGTGTAAGTTGTAGTTTCATCGTTGAATCTTTCAAAATAATAGTGCTGTTGGGTTTACTTTGGTGAGATTGGAGAGTATTTGAAAATCAATCCATTTTCACCCACCGCCCAGCCGTGGTTTGCATCCACAAAAAAGATTTTACGTAGGAGGTAATCCGCGACCGAAAACTCAGTCTTCCATGTGGCACCGCCATCGGTAGTATGAACAATACTACTGATTTCACCGATTTTTCCCCAACCGTTTTTCCGGTCAACAAATTGAAATTGAGAAATTGACCGATTCAATCCAGTATTCTGTTGCTGCCAATTGAGTCCTCCATCGGTGGTATGAAGAACTTTTCCTTTATCACACCCTATCCAACCGGTGCTATCGTCTACGAAATAAATCGAAGTCATCTTGCGTATGGAATCTGTCTGTGTAGTACTCCAATCATGTCCATCATTTGTAGAGTGAACCATAACCGCCTTGTATATCATTTGATCCTCAGAATACGAAGATGCTCGGCTCGGTGGAAAATCCCGAAAGAAACCTACAAACAATACATCGTTGTTACTGCGAATGCTGATGTCAGTTAAATAAGTTTTTTGCGGCGTATAATATTTAATGTTCCAGCTCACTCCTCCATCGGTTGTTTTATATATTGTACCCGATTCGTCAAAACTCCAACCTATTAACTGAGTAACAAATGCGATTTTATTCAAAGCCAGTTTTGTTACCGTTTTTTCTTGTTGGACCCAAGTTTCCCCTCCGTCACTTGTTCGGATAATTGTACCATCGTGTTTGGAAATCCAACCATTCTGTTTGTCCAAAAAGCTGAGATTGTTGGCATTAGAATAATCACCGTAACTTTTTAGATGCCAAGTCAATCCACCGTCTGTTGTATGCATAATTGCACCGGTGCCATCGCTCGTAACTAAAAATCCATGCAATGAATCCGTGAAAGAGATACCTGTAATTGTTCCCGCCGGAGAATAGACTCCATTTTTCCAATCCGTTCCACTGTTGGTGGTTTTATAGAGGTTACCGCTTTCACCCAATATCCAACCATTGCTCGAATCAAAGAATTGATATTGAACGATGCGGTCTTGTGCTACCTTCCTTGGCGGCAAACCCGCGCTAAATATTTCATTATTCCACGTTACTCCGCAATCTGTGGTGTGAATCCATTCATCACCATTAGTCGTCCATCCGTTATCGTTATCCGAAAAGAATATTGTCGACAATGGTTGTTTCATTCCTAAGAAATGACTTCGCCAATTTCTTCCACCATCGGTTGTGTGAAGCGTTAATCCCGAATCACCAACCACCCAACCGTTGTTCAGATCGTTGAATTTGACGGAAAGTAACGATTTTCTTGAATCGCTCAGTTGTTCGTACCAAGTAATCCCACCATCAGTCGTGCGAACAATAGTTTTTGAAGTATTTCGCCAACTATTCCCACCTCGAATCGCCCAGCCGACTTTTGCAGTCACAAAACTGAAACTTGCAAAACCGACCGGTATATCCGCTTCACCGGATTTAGGCACAACTACTGTTTTCCATAATTCACCGTTGTTTGTAGTATGTAACAACGAGCCGTAGGAATCGAGCGCCCACCCGTTCATTTTATCTTTAAAAAAAATACACTGGTAATCATTGGGTGTGATACTCATTTGGTAATCCCAGTTTGCACCCCCATCGGAAGTCCTAAGAAGCATGCTTTCTCCACCCGCAACCCAGCCGTAATTGTTGTCGATAAAAGAAACACTATTTAACTGAGCGCTGGTTCCGCTTTCTTGCCGTAGCCAGTTATTACCTCCATCGGTTGTATGGAATATTTTACCCGATGAGCCAACCGCCCAACCTGTAGTTGTATTTACAAATTGGAAGGCATGAATAACCACGCGTTGATTTATCTGTGTCCAGGTTTGAGCAAATATCTGTTGCGGGAGAAACAATAAGGAAATATATAATAAGGCATGGAAAGCAGATTGAATCGTCTTCATTTGTTCCCTTTCGGTATGCAGGGCAAGTCGGGTATCGTTGTTGTCTTGTTAAGATAGTCAATAATTCTTTATACCTAAACCTCCGTTTATCCTTGAGGGGTAGTGAGTAATGTGTGAGACAAACGCAAATTTAAGCAGTACCGGTATAAACGTCTGATTTTTACTTCCCCAAATATTTACCCGATTGAATCGGTATGTCTCCGGTCAGGTGATGATGAATAGGATCTTAATATTCCATGGGAAATTTCTAAGGGTAGTCAAGAAGCGGCAAGAGGTAGCGCCGATGTGCATGAAGTCAACCTATCGCGTTGAAGATTACGTTAGGATTGGTCGTTACTTGTTTTGACTTAAAACATATATCCGAACCTGAAATTATAAAGCAGATTCTTGGTTTCCGTGCCATGCACAGTGAATTGGATCGGCCCGGCAACAGTTATCCATCCCGCTGTTAGGCCCATTCCTGTTACGTAACGGCTTGGTTTGAAGTTCCATTCCCACTTATCGTATACATTTCCAACATTTGCCCGCAACAAGAGAAGCTTCTTCGTCCAAGGTTCCCACTGCAAACCAGCGCGGAGTATTTGTTTGCTATTTCCATATTTTTCCTGAAAACCGTATCCGAGAAAATCATCAATACCACCGAACCAATAAACAGAACTTACCGGTAAATCGGAACCGATATTATCTGCAAACGTAAATCCACCGGATACCGTCCAAGTTTTCGAAAGAGGTATGTAGCTCGCACCTTCCGTACTAATCGTTCGAAAATCCCGTCGACTTCCAAGCTTGCGTTCGGCAAGCCGCCCTAAACCGGTAAACTTTACACCGCTGGTTGGAAAATCGATTCGATCTAACGTCTCAAGTTGAATTGATGCATTGTAGGCATAAAAATTCTCGGTGATACTTGGCGTATAATTCGAATCAGATGTAAGCACACTTGACGTATTGTAATTCCAGTCAAACCCGCCACCTGCGACAAATGCTGTTGAGTATACCGTTCCGACAAACAGTCCCGCTTTTGTTGTATGGAGCCGCTGAATTGAGGTTCCCTGCGTCAGCGAAGTAAATAGCGCATCATATCGCTCATGATCGAACAGAAGCCGAATTCCGATTCGAGGTTTCAGGTTCGTTGTAACTAAATGGGATAGGATGTAGTGCTCTTCGCTGCCCAAAATCACATCGAAAGTGGTTAGTGTACCGCGGTAAAGAAGATTCCGCATTGTCGTGTTTAAAATCGCTGCGGCTTTTTGATCACTATCGTAATGGAAACCAAACCTAAGTAAATCACTTTCTTTTTCGACTATGATTATTTCCATCGTGTTGACGTCATCATTTCCCCGCAACCGATAACTTACCCGTTCATAAAATCCCGAACTGTAAATATTATTGATTGACTCTTCCAAGTCATGCGCTGTGACAACTGCGGGTGTTTTAAAATCAATACGGGATTTTACTAAAACTGCTGTGGTACGGTGCAACCCTTCAATTTTTATTCCATCAACTTTAACAGTTTTGGATGGCCCGAACAGAATCCGTTTCGGAGGATTACTTGCCGCTACCTTTTGCGCTAATTTCTTTAATTGGGGAAATACTTTTCGGGCGGCTTCCTCTCCCCGTTGAATAGCCAATCCCGCATTGCTGAAATCAAGCATTGGAATGTCTGAAATGTCCGGTTCGATTAAGATATCGCACAATTTCCGTTGCTTTTCTGAAGAAGTGACGTCGTTATAGTTGAAGCTTTGCGCGATGATGTCGATTACGCTTTTTAATTGTTTCGAATCAACTTTAGCCCCTCCCACATCTACACCAATGATGAAAGTCGCACCGAGTTCACGCGCATCCTGAACAGGAAAGTTGCGGGCGATACTTCCGTCGACGAGTAACTGATCACCGATACGTACAGCGGTGAATACACCGGGTATCGCCATACTTGCCCGCATAGCTTCCGGTAGAAACCCTTTATTTAGAACAACTACATTTCCGGCGCATAAGTCTGTTGCAATACAGGCAAACTTTCTTGGGAACTTTGTAAAGTCACTATCGTCATGAACGTGCCATGTCATTCGATTCAACATGTTTCCGATTTTTTGTCCGGTAATAAATCCGGAAGGTAGTGCGACGCCGCTGCTATCAAACGGCAAGGAAATCTGATAACGTTCATCAAATTGTTTCAATTCCATTTCTAATTCACGGCGGCCCGGTGAATCATCCATCAAATCAGACCAGTCGGTGTAAACTGCAAGCGATTCGATTTCCGCCGCGGAGTAACCGATTGCATATAAACCTCCTATCATTGCACCCATGCTGGTTCCCGTCACCACGTCGGCATCGATGCCGGCTTCTTCGAGCACTTTTAGAACGCCGATTTCTGCGAATCCTTTCGCTCCGCCGCCGCTTAGGGTTAAACCAATTATCGGTCGATTGTTTTGATTATCCGGCACTCCGGTCGAATCGGCGTGCGCTTCGTTAACATTCAAAGTAACAATGATTGCTAACAGAGGTAAGATGAAGAGGAATAGTTTCATGCGTATATATGTTGTACGAGACCTCATTCGATGCGGCGATTGCTATTCTTTTTGTCGTTTGAACATGTCGGAAAAATTTGGCGATACGGTTTTTCACTACTCCAATTCTCATTCCGGCTACCTTCCAACCTGCAATTTTGCCGTACAAATCAGGAAAAAGTATGTACAAAACATTCAAGTATCCATCCGGTGTTTGTTTTATCGACACTGTCAATAATGGTCGGCATTGTAAGCACAGGGCGAATGAACGATTTTGAAACGGCATGAAATAATCACATATATTTTCTTAACTACGATGATTCTTTTATCGCAGGAGGCATTTGCGAAGAAAAAAAGCCATCCGCCCTCTCCACCGCCGGTAAAAATCCATATCGACAAAATCATCATCACAGGTACAGAAGAGACAAAATCTGAAATCATACTTCGCGAGCTACCTTTTCAAGCCAACCAAGATATTGATGCAGGTATGATCGAGGAGGCGCAGCATCGTCTAACAAACCTTAACTTATTTAACCGGGTCGATGTATTTACAATGCAACTACCAGATTCAGCGGATCAGGGGAATCGAGTTGGGTTGGTTATCGCGGCAACTGAACGGTTCTATATACTACCATTGCCGTACGGGAATTGGATTGGCCCGGACCCTAAGGACTACGAATATGGATTTCGGTATTTACAGGATAACTACCGGGGAATGAACCGGACGGTGTTCGGATCGGTATGGGGAGGAGTCAGCAAAGGATTTGTATTGTCATACTACGATCCCTGGCTGGTTGGGACGAATGGTTACGGTTATGGTGGACAAATTGGTTACTCAACGTGGTTGGAATCAGTTGCCGGTGCGACTGGTACATATAAACGGGAGCGCTTTAACGCAGTAGGAAGCATCTCTAAGCGATATTCTCCCACCCTATTCTCCCGGGTATACTACGGGGTTCAGCGAATGCGTGTGCAGCCGAATCTTACGCTGAGTGGATTAACATACGACGATATGACTTTGGAGAAATTGGAAGTCATACAAGATAAACGCGATTTAATCGAACTCCCGCGTAAAGGAAGTTATTTCAATCCTTGGATTGAATTTATCGTCTTTAAAAAGCCCGCAAAACTTCGTTCGACAATAGGAGTCGATTTACGCCAGTATTTTCCGCTTGACCAACATTGGACTCTATCCACGCAAGCCGCAGGAGTGGCTGTATCTGGTGTCACTCCACAATATATGCAGGCGACGCTCGGTAACGTTTTAACTGTCAGGGGTAATCCCGACCTCAACATTCCAGGTGATTATTTTGGAAAAATTGCCGGTGATGTTCGCTACATATTATTTCCAACACGATATTGGACTTGGAGCTCGGCGCCGTCATGGTTGGCTAAACCGACTCGCAACCTCAAGTATGGGCTTTCCGTTGGAGCATTCACAGAAGTGGGGAGGGCGTGGACCAAACGTGACCAATTATTCGGTGAGCGATACTTTTGGGGATATGGACCTGCGCTTACTTTTTCGTTGCCTTACGTCAATGTATTTCGTCTCGATTGCGGATTTAATCCCGGCGATAAATTCCATGCGCACTTATATGCATCGGTACGAGTTGCATTATAAATCAGGTTATGCCCAAATCTGCATACTTCCACTATAATAAAAACGCGCCTCTTTCGAGACGCGTTTATCTGATCAACTAACTCGTTCCATGATTAGTTGACCACTTTTTTCCCTTGGATG